>ENA-OQIK01000412-OQIK01000412.1-human-gut-metagenome-genome-assembly--contig:-NODE-412-length-27647-cov-7.602213_pt1 | contig 27647 bp, 20 predicted proteins | sample MGYA00242578_ERZ504743 | MGnify/ENA primary metagenome ERZ504743 (study PRJEB26092, sample SAMD00036441) | human gut metagenome | host: Homo sapiens | study: EMG produced TPA metagenomics assembly of...
TGCTGGACTTATAGAAGTGCGGTGTCATCATCACGCCGCCGTTGGCGATGCCGCCCACGGCGCGTGCGATCTCAATCGGCGAGACGGACAGCGCCTGTCCAAAGCTCATCGAGCCCAGCGTGGCGCCGTCATACTGGTCACGCTCCTTGACGATACCCAGGCTCTCGCCCGGAAAATCGACACCAGAGCTGTGACCGATGCCCCACTTGTCCACATAAGCGGCAAAGTCATCGGCACCGATCTTGCGCCCCACCAGGACAAAGCCCACGTTGGACGAACGGCGCATCATCTCGCGCACATCCATGGTCATGGCGTAGTCGCGCTTGTCGGCATCGGTGACGGTATCGTCGCCCACCTTGATGCTCGCCGGCACCTCAAACGACGTACTCGATCGCACGACGCCCAAGTCGAAGCCGGCGCCCGCCACGAGCGTCTTAAAGACCGAGCCGGGCTCGTAGGCGTCGGTGACCAGGCGCAAGTTCATATCCTCGGTCTTGGCGTTTTCCAGATTGGTCTGGTCGTAAGTCGGATACGAGCAGGCTGCCAAGATCTCGCCTGTCGTAGGATCGGTGACCAGCGCCGAGCCGTTCTTGGCCTTAGTCTTCTCGACTGCCTCTGCCAGGGCATCCTCGGCCGCACGCTGGATATTGACGTCGAGCGTCGTCACGATATCAACGCCGTCGACCGCAGCCACCTTTTTATAGGCACCGCCCGCGATATAGCTGCCGTCCCTCGCGCGCTCGCGTACGAGAGAACCGTTCGTGCCGGTCAGAAGCTTGTTGTATTGCTTTTCGAGACCCGTCAAGCCATCGTTGTCCACATTCACTACACCCAGCACCTGCGATGCCAGATTGCCGTATGGATATACGCGCTTCATGGCCTGCTCAAAAAGCACACCGGGCAGGTTCTTCTTCTCCAGCGTCGCAGCATCGTCTTCGTCCACCTGGCGTTTGATATACACCCAGGTTCCATCGGACTCAACGAGCTTGCGGCAGGTCTTTTTATCGATTCCAGTTGCCTTGACCAGCGCCGACACCGTCTTGTCAACGTCCTCGACAAGCTGCGGGTTCACGGCGATGTTGCGACATTCGACCGACGACGCCAGCACGTTACCGTTGCGGTCGTAGATGGTGCCACGTTTGGCATAGAGGGTCTGCGCAAGCAGGCGACGCGCATCGGCACGCTCGCGCAGTTTATCGGCTTCGACAACCTGATAGTCGGCAAGGCGAAAGACGCCCAAGCCCAAGCCAAGCCCAATGAATCCCATGACGGCTTTGCGGCGAGGCAGAGGCGTGCCTGTGAGCCATTCGGTCGGCGAACTCTTGCGCGACCTGGTGTTATGCACTTGAGGGCCGCCCGAGCCGCGAAGTCGCGACGCCGGGTCGTTGCCACGGGACCGCCCGGCGTTGTAAGATTGCCGACCCGTTCCTTGATAACCAGAACGTCCCCGCGACGAGGGACGTCCAGAACCGCGGCCCCTATCGGAACCGCGGCGATAGTCATTTGTCATACTCAGCTACCGTCTTGCTACTGAGCGGTCGCGGTCGCGTTGGCGCCCGCGGCTGCATCCTGCGAAAAGTCAAGTGTAACGCTCTCGCTGGGCTCCACCATGCCATAAGCGCCCGCAAGGTCGCGAATGCGCGTGTCGGCGCCATAGACCGAGTGCATGACCTCCAGGTCGGAGCTCTCATCGGTCGCCTTTTCGAGCGTGTTGGTAAGCTCGGCGTTGCTGTTGAGCACCTGGGCCGTAACGCCGGCGAGCGCCACGCGGGCGACGCCGATCGTCATGAAGATAGCCGCAATGATGCAAAACGTTTTAAGAACGCTCATGAAAACCGGGCTTACCGCCTGGTTTGCCTGACGGCCCGCGCCCGTGTAGACATCAAAGCGCGGCGTGCGCTGCTCACGGGGAGCAACGGGGGCCTGCGGCGTCTCACGATAGGCGGGCATGGCGTTCATATCATAGGCGAGTGCTGCGCTTGAAGTGTTGTAGCCCATGATATGCCGCCTCCCATCCCGAGTACGTTGGTAGTGTGTTTAAGCTTCGTTTATGGTGCGAGCGGGAGGTCCAATATCGCGCGGTCGCGCCTACAGACGCTGCGCCACGCGGATTTTGGCTGATCTCGCCCGAGGGTTGCGCTCAACCTCATCAGGCTGGGCAACCAGGGGTTTGCGGGTGATGACCTTGAGTATCGGCACGTTGCCGCACACGCACACCGGAATCTCCGGCGGACACGTGCACCCCTGGCTCATCTCCTTAAAGTGGTTCTTTACGATACGGTCCTCGAGCGAGTGATACGAAATGACGCAGATACGTCCGCCCGGGTTGAGCCACCTGGTGGCGGCATCAAGCCCTCGTTCGAGCACATCGAGCTCGTGATTGACCTCGATGCGAATGGCCTGGAAACTTTTCTTGGCCGGGTGTCCGCCATGCCGACGAGCGGCAGCCGGGATACCCGCCTTGATGATCTCGACAAATTGGCCGGTGGTTTCGATCGGTTCTTGCTCGCGGCGGCGCACGATCTCGCGCGCGATCTGCGAGGCAAACTTCTCTTCGCCGTAGACGCGTAGAATCCGGGCGAGGTCGTGTTCGTTATAGGTGTTGATGACCTCAGCTGCGTTTAAGGTGTTATTACCCGGATCCATCCGCATGTCCAATGGGGCGTCCTCGTTATACGAAAAGCCCCTGCCAGGGATATCGAGTTGCGGTGACGAAACGCCCAAATCGAACAGGAAGCCATCGACCCCGGGCACCTCGGCCGAGCAAAGCAGCTCGTCCAAGTCGCCGAAGTTGCCCTTCAGCAGCTGGTGCGGAACTCCGGGAACCTCGCGGTCCAGACGGGCGCCAGCGGCCTCGAGGGCCATGTCGTCCTGATCGACGCCGAGCAAAAGGCCCGTCTCCCCCACCTGCGCGGCCATCTTTACCGAATGGCCGGCACCGCCAAGGGTGCAATCGCAGACAACGGAGCCGCTCTTTAGCCGCAGCGACTCAAGCACTTCGCCGAGCATGACAGGTTCATGCCGATATTCTTGTGTCAAGATCCCACGCTCCATCCGTTACCCGTGCCTTGCCCTTACGAGAAGAAGAGGTCCAGCAGGGCCTCATCGTCATCGTCCTCATCGGCCGCGGCGCGATCCCAAACCTCAAGGTGGTCGTAGTTGCCCACAACCGTAACCTCGCGGTCGAGGTTCGCCTGCTTGCGGAGAGACTCGGAAAGACCGATACGACCGGCGCTGTCCACGTCCATCGACGTGGTGCGCTTGTTGATCGCCCTCATGAGCTTCTGGTCATTAATGTCACGCGGGTTAAAACCCTCGTGGCCCTCACGACCCGCGAAGAGTCCTTCGACCCACTTATCGAAGGCCTCGGCAGAGAACACGTACAGAGCATCGACATCCAGGGCTTTAAACACGCGAAGGTGCTCTCCAAGCTCCTCGCGAAGGGGCGCAGGCAGGGATAGACGACCTTTTGCATCGAGATTGCGCTCGTATGCACCAGTCATTCCCATGTGCGCCCTCCCCTCGGTTACTCAGATGGCACGTACGCGGGAAACCACCCCGCCTGTCGACGTCATCAATAATATGGGGAACCGCCCCATTTTTCAACACCTTTCCCCACCCCTTCCCCCCCCCCGCCCCACCATTCCACCCCCAATATGTTGTAAAACACCCCCGAGCATATGTTCGAAAACACAATATGTTGTGTTTACAGCAAAGGCGGGATGCCACCTGTGGCACCCCGCCTTTCAACCTCAACCTTCAAGTTGACCTTGAGGCGATTTTTGCGTCCTTTTACATGGCGTTCACATCGCCCCCAAACTCCCCCACCCAAGGCCCGTGCGGCCCACCACCGCGACGCCAAGTGGCGAAAAATGGGACGGGCCCCAGATTGCCCATGCGCGCGCAAAAGCACGCCGCGGCAATCTGGAGCCCGTCCCCAAATACCTATAAATATGCAGGTCAGCGATGTGTTAACGATGTGCCAGCGGGTGCGCCGCCAAATAGACCTCGGTCAGTTGCGTACGATCGACATGCGTGTAGACCTGCGTGGTCGATATATCGGCATGTCCCAAGATCTCCTGTAGCACACGGAGGTCTGCGCCGCCCGCAAGCATATGGGTGGCAAAGGAGTGACGCAGCGTATGGGGATGGAGCCCCACCAGTCCCACCTGGCGCCCGTAGCGCTCACAGATGGCATGGATGCCCTGGCGCGACAGACGGCGGCCGTTCTTATTTAAAAAGACCGCCGAGGTCTCGGTTCCGCGGGCATGGGCCGCCAAGCGAGAACGCCCCTCAGTTACATAAAGCGTCAGAGCTCGCGCCGCGCTTCCCACCAGCGGGGACAGGCGTTCCTTCGAGCCCTTACCGCGAACGAGCACAAAGCCATCGTCGATATGGATATCGCCCACATCGAGTCCCACCAACTCGCTCACACGCAAACCGCATCCGTAGAGCACTTCCAAGATGGCATGGTCGCGCAAGCCCATCTCGCCCTCGGGGAAGTCTTGATCGAGCAGCGCCGAGACATCCTCCACCGATAGATACTCCGGCAAACGCTCAGCCTTTTTAGGCAGGCGCAACGCCGCCGTTGGATTTTGGGCCACAGCCCCATCGCGCACCAAAAAGGCATGCAGGCCCTTCACGGCCGCAAGCGCACGCTCCACCGAGGCATCCGAATAGCCCCCATCGCGACGGTCGGCGACAAAGCCCTCCACGACCTGACGGGTCACCTCTTCAAAAGACACAATACCCACCCGCTCCAGATAGGCGCAGTACGTCGTCAGGTCACGACGATAGGCCGCAATCGTGTTGCGCGCCAAACCCCGCTCGACCGCAAGGTAATCGAGATACTCCCCCGCCGCCACGGCGAGCGACGAGGGAGTAGCTTCGGTATGTTCCTTATTCGCCGGCACCCTTAGTCCGTAGCGAGGTTCATGGGCGTCACCTGCAGACGGTCGACACCCTCGTGCTGGCCGATCGAAGCGCGCACGAACTCGCGGAACAGCGGCTGCGGGTTGGTCGGGCGGCTCTTGAACTCGGGATGAGCCTGGGTTGCCACATACCACGGATGCACGTCGCGCGGCAGCTCGACCATCTCGACCAGGCGCTCGTCAGGCGACAGACCCGAGATAACCAAACCGGCGTCCTCGAGCTGGTCACGGAAGGCGTTGTTGAACTCAAAGCGGTGACGGTGACGCTCGTAGACGAGCTCCTCGCCATATGCCTCGCGAGCAAGGGTATCGGCGGCGAGCTTGCACGGATAGGCGCCCAGGCGCATGGTGCCGCCCTTCTCGGTCACGTCCTCCTGCGAGCTCATCAGATCGATGACGCTATACGGGCCATCCGGATCGAACTCGGAGGAGCTGGCGCCGGCAAGGCCGACGACGTTGCGCGCAAATTCGCACACGGCCACCTGCATACCCAGGCAAATGCCCAGATACGGAATCTTGTGCTCACGGGCAAACTCGGCCGCGAGGATCTTGCCCTCCAGGGCGCGCTTGCCAAAGCCGCCGGGGACCAGGATGCCCGAGGCGTCGCCCAAAACCTCGGAGACATTCTGCTCGTCGAGGCTCTCGCCGTCGACCAGCTGGACGTCCACATGGCGATCGTAGAAGACGCCCGCATGGTGCAGGGCCTCGATAACCGACAGGTACGCATCGGGCAGCTGCGTGTACTTACCCACGACGGCAATCTTCACCTTGTCGGCGTGATGGTTGGCGTGATTCTGTTTGCGCAGGAACTCGTTCCACTCGCTCATGTCGCGCTCACGCGGGTCCAGACCCAGACGCTCGCAAATGCGCAGGTCAAAGTCCTGCTCGGCAAGCAGCTGCGGAACATCGTAAATGCTCGCGCAGTCCTCGTTGGTAAAGACACAATCGGTGTCAACGTCGCAGAAGCTTGCGATCTTTCCGCGGATAGCGTCATCGATATGGTGGTCGGAGCGCAGCACGATGATATCGGGCTGGATGCCAAAGCTGCGGAGCTCCTTGACGGAATGCTGCGTGGGCTTGGTCTTGACCTCGTGGGCGGCGGCGATATAGGGAACGAGCGACACGTGGATGTAGCAGACGTTCTCGGGGCCGGCCTCCTTGCGGTACTGACGGATGGCCTCGACAAACGGTTGGGACTCGATGTCACCGATCGTGCCGCCCAGCTCGGTGATGACTACATCGGAGCCGGTCTGCTCCTCAATGCGGCGGAACTTGTCCTTAATGGCATTGGTGACGTGGGGAATCACCTGCACGGTACCGCCCAAAAAGTCGCCGCGACGCTCGCGGGCGATCAAGCTCTTATAGATGGCGCCGGTCGTAAAGTTGGAATCGCGGGTCAGGTTCTCATCAATAAAGCGCTCGTAATGACCCAGGTCCAGGTCGGACTCGTAACCATCCTCGGTAACGAAGACCTCACCATGCTGGAAGGGGCTCATGGTACCGGGGTCGACGTTCAGATACGGGTCGGCCTTCTGCATCGTTACTTTGTAGCCACGCGACTTGAGCAGACGGCCCAGCGAGGCCGCGGTAATACCCTTGCCCAGGGACGAAACCACGCCACCGGTTACGAACACATGCTTGGTCATATTGAGTTACCTGCGCTTCCCGTAGAAGTTGTTTATCCACATCTTACGGGTCTTCATTGTAATACTCGCGCCGCGGACCGTTCGCAATTTTTCTCGCGTGCGATTGCATTTCTCAATCTTGAAACAAAACGCCGCCCGGTTTCCCAGGCGGCGTCGCTATGGCAAGGGTTACATGCTGCTATCGATCAGCAACCTCGTCCTCGAGCATTTCTTGAACGAGCATGCCGGTACGGACGCCCTCAAGATACCACTTGCCATGTTCGGTGAGGCAAATGCCATTTGCAAGCTGACCGCCGTCGTCGCTATAACGCGAGACGACATCAATCATGCCTTCGGAATCCAAGCGATCGATTGCGGCGCGGGCACGATACGGCGAAACCCCCACGCGCTCGGCAAGCGTTTTGCGCGAGAAACCATACGGCCCGCCATTGTCTTCGGTTTGCCGGTCGATCTCCATCAACACCAGCACCTCGACACGCTTCATATCGTTGACACTCGCACGACCCTTGCCCGCCATAGCAGCCTCCTCAAACCGAGCACGAGCATCTAACGCGCCGTGCGCGACCGACACACCTCACGATGGCAGGTAATATCCATCATGCGGCATCCCGCTAAGGATGAAACAGTTATGGTTATTGTATACCGCTCAAATTGTTTCTAGGCAGGTAAACAGCTATTTTTCGCCGAAATAGGCGCTTTATTGATCAAAAAGCCGTACCGGGCGCTAACCCGATACGGCCAAAATGCAATGCAATTACCGCGGTGCTTCAAACTTAGCGATGGAAGAAACCGCGGCGCTCAAACTTGGGCTCGCAGCACACGTTGATACCCAGTTTGCGCAGTACCGTCTCGTCCGTCGGCGAGATAATCACGCTAAAAAAGGCATCGCAACCGCGCAGCTGCTCCAGGCCCGAAAGGACGCGAGCGGCCGTCTCACTCGTGGCCGAGGTGATCGACAGCGCCATAAGCGTCTCGTCGGTGTGGAGGCGCGGGTTTTTGCTGCCCAGGAAATGCGTCTTGAGCTTGCTGATGGGCTCGATCGCCTCATCGCTGATAACCTCGAGCTCAAGGTCGACGCCCGAGACGTGCTTGAGGGCGTTCATAATGAGCGAACTTGCGGCGCCCAGGCGCGTGGAGGTCTTACCGGTCACCACGGAGCCATCGGGCATGACCATGGCCCCCACGGGACCACCCGTCAGCTGCTCCCTGGTGAGGGCCGCCGAGCGCGCCGGTGAGTAGTTCTTATCGATGCCGGCTTTCTTCATAATAATCTTGAGACGGTCGACTTGCTCATCGCCCACGCCGGTACGGCGCACATTTTCGACCGCGGTAAAGTAGCGGCGGACGATCTCCATCTTGGAAGCGTCGCGGCAGGCATCGTCATCGGTGATGGCAAAGCCGACCATATTGACGCCCATGTCCGTAGGACTCTGGTAGGGGCTCTTGCCCAGGATCTTTTCCATCAGGGCACGGACTACCGGGAAGGCCTCGACGTCGCGGTTGTAGTTGACCGTGGTCTTGTTGTAGGCCTCAAGGTGGAACGAATCGATGATATTGGCGTCGTCGAGGTCAGCCGTGGCGGCCTCGTAGGCAATATTGACCGGATGCGTCAGAGGAAGATTCCAGACCGGGAAGGTCTCAAACTTGGCATAGCCGGCGGCGGTACCGTGCTTATGCTCGTGATACAGCTGCGAGAGGCAAGTGGCGAGCTTGCCCGAGCCAGGGCCGGGCGCCGTCACGACAACGAGTGGACGCGTGGTCTCGACAAACTCGTTCTTGCCGTAGCCATCGTCGGACACGATCAGATCGACATCGTGCGGATACCCCTCGATGGGATAGTGCAGCTTGGCGGGAATACCGAGCGCGTTCAGACGATTGCGGAAGACGTCGGCAGCGGGCTGGCCGGCGTACTGGGTGATAACCACGGCCGCGACAGCAAAACCGTTGCCGCGGAACAGGTCGACCAGGCGCAAAACGTCCTCGTCATAGGTAATGCCAAGGTCGCCACGGGCCTTATTCTTCTCGATGTGGTTCGCGTTGATCGCGATGATGACCTCAACGTCATCGGCAATGCTCTTGAGCATGCGAAACTTGCTGTCCGGCTCAAAACTCGGCAGCACGCGGCTGGCATGATAGTCATCGAACAACTTGCCGCCAAACTCCAAATACAGCTTGCCGCCAAACTGCGAGATGCGCTCCTTAATATGAGCGGCCTGCAGCTCGATATACTTCGCGTTGTCGAAACCCTGGCGCATATATGGCTCCCGTCCCGTTTCCATTTAATGTCTTAGGCGATTATAACGGAGCCTGCCCTCCCCGATGCCCAGGCCATCAACAGGCACCAACCAAACACGCGCTCGATAAGTTGCGGTGGAATAGTTCCCGCTTAGTCCCTCAGGACACACAAACAGGAGCTATTCCACCGCAACTTCCCCTTTTTGGTACAAGCTAACCTGACCCCTTTGCATCAATGATGGAAACATCGCAGGTGGAGCATAAGTCAGCGAGCGCCCGCCAGAGCGAGCAAGGTGACGTGAAAGAGGAGGGCATAGGCCTTTTGGCCATGCCCGACGATTGAACGTCAGATTGCCGCTCTGGCGGGCTTGCAGCGTCGAGCGGTTCCGGCGTTTGGTAAAACGCCGGAACACAAGAGCGCCCCCTCCCGCGCACGGAACGGAAGGGGGCTAAAGGTAGGAGTCTACCGGTGGGTTGACCCCACCGGACAGACGATGACCAGGTGATCCTTTACAGGATCGTCAAGGTTTCCGTGGGGTACCCGTTGGGTACTTAGATCAGCACGCAGGCAACGGTCAGGATGACGGCGCAGACGACGGAGAGAGCGACAATGAGCTTAAGGGCAAACTTGAGCCAGGTCGTCCACTCGATCTTGGCCAGGGCGAGACCGCCCATGATGGCGCCGGAGGTCGGGGTGAACAGGTTCACGACACCGATGGCGGCGGAGAAGATCATGACCATGACCTCGGGCGAGAAGCCGAGCTTAACAGCCAGCGGTCCCATGATGGGCATGGAGACGGTAGCCATACCAGAGGTCGAGGGGATCAGGAAGGACAGGCCGAAGTAGACCAGGAAGCTCATGGGAGCGAAGATCACGCCGGACAGGCCAGCCAGAGCATTGGCGGCAGCGTCGAGGACGAAGACGTCGAGGCCGGTGTTAGCCATGAGGACGGAGATACCACGGGCGAGGGCGATGACGAGAACAACGGACATCATGTCGGCAGCGCCGGTGATAAAGGTGTTAACGATCTGCTTCTCGGACAGGCCACCGATGATACCGATCAGGACGGCCATGAGGAAGAACCAGGTGGAAGCCTCGTCGAAGTACCACTGGCCAATGGGCAGGCCGGTGATCAGGGCAGACCAGCCCTGGACGACGGCGTTACCGTCGGCGTCGTAGACAGCGCCAGCGTCGAAGAAGTTAGCGACGCCCTCGTTGAGGTCGGCCAGCGGAATGAAGCCGACGATCATGACGACGAAGGTGAAGGCGAAGGCAATCAGAACACCCTTCTGACGACCGGTGAGCTTGACCTCCTTGTGGACCTCGGAAGCAGCCTTGCCGTGAGCCTCTTCGGCGTCCTTGAGCTCCTGCATCGACAGGATGGTGGAACCCTTGTCAGCCTTGACCTTCTTGGCGTAGCTCATCACGAAGAAGATGGACATAGCGGTAGTGACAATCCACAGGACGGCACCGAGGCCGATGATGATGGACTGGTTGACCTCAATGCCAACGCCGGTCAGAGCGTCGACGGCAGCGCCGACGGCGAACGGGTTAACCGTGGAGCCCAGGCAGCCGCAGCCAGCGCCGAGCAGGACGGTGGCAGCACCGACCATAGGGTCGAAGCCAGCGGCCATCATGGTAGCGGCGAGCAGGGCGTAGAAGGGAACGGTCTCCTCGCACATACCATAGGTGGTACCACCGAGGGAGAAGATGAGCATCAGCACGGGAATGAGCATGATCTCATTGCCCTTAAGCTTCTGCACCAGAACGGCAATGCCGTTGTCCAGGGCGCCGGTCTCGGTCATCATGCCGAGGAAGCCGCCGAGGATCATAACGAAGAGGCAGACGGGCAGAGCGTCAGCGAAGCCCTTGACCGGGGCGGTGCAGAAATCGCTCAGGCGGGCAGCGGTAACCTCGCCACCGGACGTACCGGAGACGATAACGGTAACAACCGCGACGATTGCCAGCAGAGCAAGAAGAATGGTGAACGATGAAGGCATACCGCGCTTTTTCTTAGCGGTCTCAGTCATAGTTCTCATCCCCCCTTCATAAATCATTTACTGATCTCGCCCGAAGCGGCTCTTCCGTGCCGTGCATGTCGCTCAGTGCGAGATTTTTACCAGACAAAAGCGCTCGGGGTGCGCAGCAATGCACCCCGAGCGAGATGCTAGAAGCTCTTACTTGAGCGTAGCGTACATGACAGCCTTGATGGTGTGCATGCGGTTCTCGGCCTCGTCGAAGACCTTGGAAGCGGGGCTCTCGAAGACCTCGTCGGTGACCTCCTGCTCGGTGATGCCGAACTGCTCGCACTTCTCGGCGCCAATGGTGGTGTTGGTGTCGTGGAAGCTGGGCAGGCAGTGCAGGAAGATGGCACCCGGGTTGGCCATAGCCATGACCTCGGAGGTGACACGATACGGGGTGAGCTGAGCGATGCGCTCGGCCCAGACCTCGTCGGGCTCGCCCATGGAGACCCACACGTCGGTGTAGATGACGTCGGCACCGGTGACGCCGTCCTTGACGTCGGTGGTCAGCTTGATGGTGCAGCCGTTGGCCTCGGCGATGGGCTTGCAGGCCTCGATGACGTCGTCAGCGGGCATGCACTCCTCGGGGCCGCAGGCCACGAAGTTCATGCCGAGCTTGGAGCAGACAACCATGAGGGAGCGAGCGACGTTGTTCTTGCAGTCGCCCATGAAGACGAGGGTCTTGCCCTTGATGTCGTAGTTGAAGTTCTCCTGGACGGTCAGGATGTCGGCGAGCATCTGGGTGGGGTGCCACTCGGTGGTCAGACCGTTCCACACGGGCACGCCGGACTTAGCGGCAAGCTCTTCGACGTCGTCCTGGGCAAAGCCACGGAACTCGATGCCGTCATACATGCGGCCGAGAACGCGGGCGGTGTCCTCGATGGACTCCTTCTTGCCCATCTGCGACGAACCCGGATCGAGGTAGGTGACGCCCATGCCCAGATCCATGCCGCCGACCTCGAAGGCGCAGCGGGTACGAGTGGAGGTCTTCTGGAAGAGCAGAACGATGTTCTTGCCCTCGAGATAGCGGTGCGGAACACCAGCGCGCTTCATGTCCTTGAAGTTCTTGGAGAGCTTGAGCAGGTACTCGATCTCCTCGGTGGTGAGGTCGAGAAGCTTGAGGAAGCTACGGCCGGAGAGGTTAACACCCATGGTTCGATTCCTTTCGAAGAAATGAATTACGTAAGTATTAGTGTTGCCCGTTTAACGGGCGAAGCCGGTGCGGTTGTAGGGGGACCGCACCGGAAACGGAAAGACTTAGAGGTCCTCGCGCCAGAAGGGCATGCTCATGCAGCGCGGGCCGCCGCGGCCGCGGGAGAGCTCGGCGGAGGGCACGACGAGAAGGTCCAGGCCCTCCTTGTACAGCACGTCGTTGGTGACGGTGTTGCGGGCGTAGACGCAGATCTTGCCGGGCTCGACGCACAGGGTGTTGGAGCCGTCGTTCCACTGCTCGCGGGAGGCCGCGATCGGGTCGCCGCCGCCGCAGGGGATCAGCTTGACCTGGTCGACGCCGGTGGCGTCCTCCAGGACGTGCTCGAGGGTGTCCTCGATCAGGCGGATGTTCACGTCGCCCGGGTTCTTGCCGGCGGTCAGCTCGTAGACGCGCAGGGTGCCCATGATGGCGGGGTGGATCGTGAACTTATCGACGTCGATCTGGGTGAAGACCGTGTCGAGGTGCATGAAGGCGCGCGAGACGGGGATGTCGAAGGCCAGGATGCGCTCGACCTTGGAGTCGGAGTTCCAGAAGATGTTCTGGGCCATGACGTCGATGGCGGCCGCCTGGGTGCGCTGGGAGATGCCGACGGCGAGGGTCTTCTCGTTGATGTTCAGCACGTCGCCGCCCTCGGTGTGGAACTGGCAGTCGCGGCGGAAGTACAGGGAGACGTCCTTGTAGTCGGGGTGGTACTTGAAGACGTACTTGCCGTACAGGGTCTCGCGGTTGCGGGTGACCGAGTACATGCGGTTGAGGTTGACGCCCTCGCCGACGACCGCGAACGGGTCGCGGGTGAAGTAGAGGTTGGGCATCGGGTCGATGATCAGGTCGGACTCGGACTCGGAGTTGACCAGGGAGTCGAGGGTCGTGGACGCCGTGAGGGGCATGTCGATCTCGGCCTTGGTCATGCCGGCCATGGTCTTCTTGACGAACTCGAGGTTGTCCTCGATGGAGTCCAGCTTCTCGCGGACGATCTGCGGCATGTGCTGGCCGCGGATGCCCGCCTCGGCGATGTACTGGTCGGTGAACTCGGCGCGGGCGCCGGGGACCTGGTCGAACACCTCGGCGACGAGGTTCTCGAGGTAGAGCACCTCGACGCCCTGGTCCCTCAGGATCTGGGCGAAGGTGTCGTGCTCCTGCTGCGCGACCTCAAGGAACGGGACGTCGTCGAACAGGAGTCGCTCGAGCTCGTCGGGCGGCAGGTTGAGGAGCTCGTCGCCGGGACGGTGCAGGCAGACCTTCCTGAGCTTGCCGATCTCGGAAGGCACGTGCAGACCTTTCGTCATGGCCTCCTACCTTTCTTTCGGGCCCTTGTCAGGGCCGATTCGTTAGCGCCCCTCCGTGTGAGGCGTTATTGCTGACGACATATTTATATCCAAAATCAGCCCATACTTCCACCTTGCCCCCGAACGGTTTTTTATGGGGGGTGAACGGCATACACATATACTTCACGCATGGCACACTTTGATATAATAAAGTGTATTTACGTGCTAAAACGCGTTTTCAGTCCAAATAGCAAATGGAACTTAACTTTATTAAACCACCCTCAAATTGCATATTTCTAATAAAGCTATGAATAGAATCAGCGATTCATGCCGCGTCTCAACCATTTTCATTTTTATTCAGAAAAAAGTTTGTCCTATTCATTTCTGGTAAACAAATTACCGTTTACCAGACGCTTGATACCGTTCACCGGAAGCTCAGTATAAGGCCCAGCGGATACCGACTCGCTTTACGGCCCCATTTGTAACAACTTGATTTCTCGGTATGGAAAAACGGACCCGCTTCACTAGGGAAACGGGTCCGTTTTCGATTATCTTCGGCCAATTTGGATAAGGCCCTCGAAAATCGTCGGAATCCTAGCGATCGAACTCCGCCAGTGCCTCGCCCAAATGCCTCAGGCCCTCGCGAAGAACGTCTTCACTCGCGCAGTAGCCCAGACGCGCGCCGCAGGGAAGCTCAAAGCGGCTGCCGGGAACCAGCAGCACTCCCCTCTCGGCCAACAGGCGCTTGCAGAACTCCTCATCGTCCTCGGGAATATCCAGCTGGATAAACGAGGTGGACACGCCCTGCGGGGCCGTCCAGGAGACACGATGCTGCGTATCGATCCAAGCCTGCGTGATATCGCGATTGCCAAACACAATCTTGCGGTTGCGCTCGAGAATCTTGTCCTTGTGCTCAAGCACGTAGGTCGCTAGGGCGTCGTTGAACACGCCGCCGCAGATCATGGTGTAGTCACGATACGTGCGGATGCGGTTGGAAACCTCTTCGTCGGCCACGACCCAGCCCACGCGGGCCGCAGGCGTCGAATAGGTCTTGGACACCGAGTTGGTGACGATAGCCTTCTCGTACACGTCAGCCATCGACATAAAGGACTCGGTGTTCTCGAGCGGCAGATACACCTCGTCGCACAGCACGTAGGCGCCCACCGAACGGGCGATCTCGGCAATCTGGCCGAGCGTATCGGCATCGAGCACCGTACCGATGGGATTCGATGCGTTATTGATGCAAATGAGCTTGGTGTTGGGGCGCACCGAGCGCTTGAGCTCCTCGATATCGGGCTTCCAGCCGAGCTCCTCGCGAAGCTCCCAATACTCGACCTCGGCACCGAGCGTACGCGGAATCTCATAGAGCGGCGCATAGGTAGGCCACTCGGCAATCACGTGATCGCCGGGCTCGACAACAGCCATGATGGCATTGAGGTTAGCACCCGTACAGCCATTGGTCTGCAAAATGTGATCGGGATTGACCTCGCGACGATACAGCTTGGCGACTTCGGCCTTAAACTCCGGCGAACCCTCGATCCAGCCGTAATTCATCTTCTCGCGATCCAGGCGCTCGTAGAACGTAGCACCGTCCTGCTCGTCAAGTGCGCGAAGCTCACCCATGGTCAGCGACGAGATCGTCGACTGAGCGATATCCCAGGTAGCACTCTTCTCCCAAACGTTGAGCCATTCCTCAACGCCAATTGTCTTGATGTCCATGGCCACCTTATCCGTTGTTAATTTAACGTCATTAAACATGAATGGGACGGTGCGAAAGATCCGCATCGTCCCATTGGGAGACATCTAATGGCAGCTAGATGTTTGTATTAAGACCTGTACGGGTCTTTGAAAACCTTAGAGGTCCTCGCGCCAGAAGGGCATGCTCATGCAGCGCGGGCCGCCGCGGCCGCGGGAGAGCTCGGCGGAGGGCACGACGAGAAGGTCCAGGCCCTCCTTGTACAGCACGTCGTTGGTGACGGTGTTGCGGGCGTAGACGCAGATCTTGCCGGGCTCGACGCACAGGGTGTTGGAGCCGTCGTTCCACTGCTCGCGGGAGGCCGCGATCGGGTCGCCGCCGCCGCAGGGGATCAGCTTGACCTGGTCGACGCCGGTGGCGTCCTCCAGGACGTGCTCGAGGGTGTCCTCGATCAGGCGGATGTTCACGTCGCCCGGGTTCTTGCCGGCGGTCAGCTCGTAGACGCGCAGGGTGCCCATGATGGCGGGGTGGATCGTGAACTTATCGACGTCGATCTGGGTGAAGACCGTGTCGAGGTGCATGAAGGCGCGCGAGACGGGGATGTCGAAGGCCAGGATGCGCTCGACCTTGGAGTCGGAGTTCCAGAAGATGTTCTGGGCCATGACGTCGATGGCGGCCGCCTGGGTGCGCTGGGAGATGCCGACGGCGAGGGTCTTCTCGTTGATGTTCAGCACGTCGCCGCCCTCGGTGTGGAACTGGCAGTCGCGGCGGAAGTACAGGGAGACGTCCTTGTAGTCGGGGTGGTACTTGAAGACGTACTTGCCGTACAGGGTCTCGCGGTTGCGGGTGACCGAGTACATGCGGTTGAGGTTGACGCCCTCGCCGACGACCGCGAACGGGTCGCGGGTGAAGTAGAGGTTGGGCATCGGGTCGATGATCAGGTCGGACTCGGACTCGGAGTTGACCAGGGAGTCGAGGGTCGTGGACGCCGTGAGGGGCATGTCGATCTCGGCCTTGGTCATGCCGGCCATGGTCTTCTTGACGAACTCGAGGTTGTCCTCGATGGAGTCCAGCTTCTCGCGGACGATCTGCGGCATGTGCTGGCCGCGGATGCCCGCCTCGGCGATGTACTGGTCGGTGAACTCGGCGCGGGCGCCGGGGACCTGGTCGAACACCTCGGCGACGAGGTTCTCGAGGTAGAGCACCTCGACGCCCTGGTCCCTCAGGATCTGGGCGAAGGTGTCGTGCTCCTGCTGCGCGACCTCAAGGAACGGGACGTCGTCGAACAGGAGTCGCTCGAGCTCGTCGGGCGGCAGGTTGAGGAGCTCGTCGCCGGGACGGTGCAGGCAGACCTTCCTGAGCTTGCCGATCTCGGAAGGCACGTGCAGACCTTTCGTCATGGCCTCCTACCTTTCTTTCGGGCCTTTCGGCCGAATCTATCAGCGCCCTTCCGTAACGGGCGCTGCTTGCTGACAGCTCTAGTTATATCCAAATTCCACCCGCAATTCCACCTCGCCCCCGAACGGTCAACAAAGTGCGATGAACGGTATATCGCATGTGATTCCCCCATGATGCACTTCGGCGCTCTAAAGTAACTTTTCTAAGGTAAACGCTCTTTTTCCTATAAATTATCCCCCATCGCATCTATAAATCCATGATTCAGAATTGCATAGGTAAAACGGTTTTATGTATATAAATGAAGCTAGCTCACGTTTTGGACCGAATTCGATGATATTCAGCTCACCATCATTCTTATTCACGCATCCCTATCAGTTGAGTGAGAATATTGAACGCTAGCAATTGCGTCGCGAGCGTTAGTTCTATGGCCGGGCATCGTAAGAAATAGGTAAAGATACCGTTCACGCGATACGTCCGTGCCAGCGGTCAACTAAATTGAGACAATAGAATAGAGTTAGGCTATCGTCCCCTGCGGGGACTGAACGGACAGATGCATATGCCGAGCAAAATCGAAAAGAAGCAAAAGGCCGCCAAGCTGCGCAAGCCGCCGCGTGATTTTTCGTATACGCAAAACCGAGAGCTTAGCTGGCTGCGCTTTGACAACCGCGTGCTTGACGAGGCCTTCGACGAGACCGTCCCGCTGTTTGAGCGCCTCAAGTTCGTGTCAATCTTCGAGTCCAACCTCGACGAGTTTCTCATGGTGCGCGTGGGCGGCCTGTCCGACCTGGCAGAACTCAAAAAACAGCCCGTGGACAACAAGAGTAATATGACCGCCTCTGAACAGGTCGATGCCGTCATGGCAGAGCTGCCCGGGCTCCTTACCCGCTGGGAGACCATCTTCAAGAGCATCGAAGGCAAGCTCGACGCCCTGGGCGTTCACCGCGCTCGCATCGACTCGCTTACGCCCGAGGAACGCACCTTTGTCACCCGCTACTTCCAGGCCTACGTGTCGCCGGTCATCTCGCCGTTGGTCATTGACCCGCGCCACCCCTTCCCCAACCTGCGCAACGGCGCACTCTATCTAGCTTGCGGACTGGACGGTGTCACGGACGAGGAGAGCCTGCTGGGCCTTATCGAGATTCCCGCCTCGATGAACCGCGTGGTCGAGATCCCCTCGCCCGCCGGCACCTACTCCTACATCTTGCTCGAGGACGTCATTCTCGCCTGCCTGGACAGCTGCTTTGGCTCCTATAAGCCGCTCGACCGCGCTCTGATCCGCGTCACCCGCAATGCCGATATCGACCCGGACGGCGAGGGCGTCGAGGAGGAAGAGGATTACCGCCAGCACATGAAGCGCATCCTCAAGAAGCGTCTGCGCCTGCAACCGGTGGTGCTTGCCGTCTCCGGTTCGCTCGAGAAGGCGACGCTCAAGACCATCCGCAAAGCGCTCGAGCTTTCGCGCCGCTCGGTTTTTACCTGCGATATCCCGCTCGACCTGGGCTACGTCTTTGGCATCGAGGGCAAAATTCCCGAGCACCTGCGCAATGAGCTCCTCTTTACGCCGTTTAAGCCGCAGCCCAACCCCACCATCGACATGTCCCGCTCCATTCGCGAGCAGGTGCTGCAGGGCGACAAGTTGCTCTTTTACCCCTACGAGGCCATGAATCCGTTCCTGGACTTGGTACACGAGGCCGCATACGACCCCGAGTGCATCTCGCTGCGCATCACGCTCTACCGCGTGGCCAAGCAGAGTCGTCTGTGCGAGTCGTTGATTGACGCCGCCGAGAACGGCAAAGAGGTCACGGTGCTCATGGAGCTCCGCGCGCGCTTTGACGAGCAAAATAACATCGAGTGGGCAGAGCGTCTGGAAGAAGCGGGCTGCACCGTCATCTATGGCTCCGAGGGCTTTAAATGCCACTCAAAGATCTGCCAGCTCACCTATCGCGAGGGCATGGCGCTCACTCGACTCACGCTTTTGGGCACCGGTAACTTTAACGAGAAGACGGCCAAGCTCTACAGCGACTTTATGCTCATGACCGCCCATCCCGGCATCGGCGAAGACGCCAACCTGTTCTTCCGCAACCTGTCGCTGGGCAACCTGCGCGGCGACTACCGCTTTTTGGGCGTGGCGCCCGTCGGTCTCAAGCCGCTCATCATGCGCGGTCTGGACCGCGAGATACAACGCGCCCTTGCCGGCGAACCCGCCCGCGTGTTCTTTAAACTCAACTCGCTCACCGACCGCGAGGTCATCGACAAGATCTCCGAGGCATCGTGTGCCGGCGTGCGCGTGGACATGATCATCCGCGGCATCTCGTGCCTGAAGCCCAACATTGCGGGCAAAACCGAAAACGTGCACGTACGTTCTATCGTCGGACGTTTCTTGGAGCACGCGCGCGTCTATGCCTTTGGCGTGGACTCGGACATGATCTACCTGAGTTCTGCCGACATGATGACGCGCAACACCGAGCATCGCGTAGAAATCGCCTTCCCCGTGCTCGACCCCACCTGCCGCGCGCTGGTGCACGAGTACATGGGCGTACAGCTGCGCGACAACGTGAAGGCACGTAGCCTGACGAGCGACGGCACCTGGGTTCCCGTAGAGCGAAAAGAGGGTGAGAAGCCCTTTAACTCGCAGGAGTTCCTGTTGGAGCGCGCTTATCGCAACGCCGAGTCCGCAGCCGTGGCTTCGGAGCCCGTCGCCAAAGCAAAACCGGAATCCGCACCTGTTCTGGGCCCCAAGCCCAAGCCCCAGGCGGACGTTCCCAAGGTCCAGAAGGTCCAGGCAACCGTCATTGAACCCGACCTGGAATCCGAACCCGAGCCTGCGCCCCAGCCCCAGCCTCAGCCGCAGACCGTCAAGTCCGCGCCCCATGCAAGCGCCCGCCGCGAGAAACCCGCCGGCAAGACCAAGGCCATCGAGCGCCATCGCCCCGGCCGCGTGCGTATGGGTCTGGGCCTGATCGGCTTAGGCCTTAAGACGCTCATTACCGGCAAGACGAAATAGACGTTTGTAGAAGCGCCCCGCATTTGAGGAAAGCCTCGGATGCGGGGCGCTTTTCCCTGCTACCATGGTGCGAATAACAACGCGAATGACGGGCAGGAATATGAAGCTCACCATAGAATCGATGACGTATGGCGCCGATAGTCTGGCGCACGCCGACAACGGCAAGGCCGTATTTGTGCAGGGCGCCGTGGCGGGCGATACCGTCGAGGCCGAAATCGTGCAGGACGGCAAGTCGTTCATGCGCGCCCGCACCACCGAGATTCTGGAGCCAAGCCCCGATCGAATTCAGCCTCCCTGCCCCTTCGTGGGCGTCTGCGGTGGCTGCTCGTGGGGCAATCTCTCGCGCACCGCTCAGCTTGCCGCCAAGGAGCAAAACCTGCGCTCCACGCTCGAGCGCATCGGCAAGTTCACCCCTGAGCAAGTCGACGAGCTGGTGCAGCCCATCCGCCACACCAAGGACGATTGGGGCTACCGCAATAAAATTGAGCTCGAACCGACCGTTGTAAACGGCCGCGTGCGTCTTGGCATGCACGGCGTCGATCCCAGCAAGATTGTGACCGTCGATTCGTGCTCGTTGTTCGACAAACGCTTCCCCAAGGCACTCAAATCGGTTGTCGGCGCGCTCAATTATCTGAGCGGCAGCCACGACCTGGGCTTGGAGCGCGTGGGCATTCGCGCCTCGCGTCGCACCAAGGCACTCGAGGTGGCGCTCTGGACGCCTACGGGCTCTTTCCCGCGCTCACAGGTCTCGCGCGTGCTGGCAGACGCCGCGCACCCCACAAGTGTCGTGCGCGTGATGAGCAAGGGCGAAAAGAAGGCCCGCCGTGTCTCCAAGGTCGAAATGCTCGCCGGAGAGGGCTCATGGACCGAGAATATCGCCGAGGGTCAGATGCGCTTGTCTGCCCCGTCTTTTTTCCAGGTCAACACCAAGGGTGCCGAGATTTTGATCGAGCTTGTCATGGAGGCGCTCGACCCGCAGGAAGACGAACTTGCCGTGGACCTGTACTGTGGTGCCGGCACCTTTACCCTGCCGCTCGCCCGCCGCTGCGACTTTGTCGCCGCCGTCGAGGCCTACGGCCCCGCCGTGCGCGACCTGCGCCGTAACCTGGAGATCAACAAGCTTGATAACGTCGACGTCATTGGCGGAGACGCGGTGCGCGAGTTCCCCGACCAGGATGCCGACGTCTTGGTGGTCGACCCGCCACGCGCAGGCCTGGCACCCGAGGCCATCGACCTCATCGCTAGCACGAGTGCGCGCGATGTCGCCTATGTGAGCTGCGACCCTGCCACCCTGGCACGCGACCTTAAGCGCTTTGTCGAGGAAGGCACCTTCTTCCCCGTAAAGATCACGCCAGTCGACCTGTTCCCACAAACCTTCCACTGCGAGACCGTCGTCCACCTTAGGCGCAACTAGACTGTTTGCCCAAGGCCACGCCCGATGATTTTTCTGGGACGGGGATTAAATAATCAATTTGTACCAAATGATTATTTAATCCCCGTCCCTTTTTAAACATTGGGAAATCGAGCGTGGCAAGCGCATGTCTTCGGGGTATAAGACGCCTAATTGTATGCCGCCTTACGAAAGGAACTCTCATGCCCAGCGTTGCCGTTCTCGCCGCCGATGGCTTTGAAACGATTGAATGCCTGACCATGGTCGACGTCATGCGTCGCGGCGGCGTGCGCGCCACGCTCGTCTCGATCATGCCCACGCGCGAGGTCGTGAGCTCGCTGCAGATTCCCGTAACCTGTGATGCGCTCTTTGACGAAATCAACTTTGACGAGTACGACTGCGTCGTGCTGCCCGGCGGCCTGCCCGGTGCCACCAACCTGCGCGCCGACCAGCGCGTCTGCGACGTAGTCTGCGATTTCGCCGCGACCAAGCACGTTGCCGCCATCTGCGCCGCCCCGTTTATCCTGGGCGAGCTTGGTCTACTCGAGGGACGCCGCGCCACGTGCTTCCCCGGCTTTGAGAAGAGCTTCCCCGAGGGCACCTATACCGGCGAGAAGGTCACGCAAGACGGCAATATCATCACCGCTAGCGGCATGGCACAGTCACTCCCCTTTGCCTTGGAGCTGCTGCGCACGCTCGCCGGCGAAAAGGCCGTCGAGAAGGTCGCCGAGGGCATCCAACTATGATTTTGGCTTCGCAATCGCCGCGCCGCATAGAGCTGATGCGCGAGGCGGGCTATAACATTCGCGTAATTCCCGCAGACATCGATGAAACGCCTTTTGATGGCGAAGCTCCGCTTACGCTCGTCGAGCGCTTGGCGCGTGCCAAAGCTGCTGCCGTCGCGGCCGAGCATGCCGAGCCCAACGAACTGACCGTCGCGGCCGATACCATCGTCACCTTCGATGGCATGATTTTGGGTAAGCCGGCAAACGAGGACGAGGCGCGCACCATGCTCCGCGAGCTTTCGGGCCGCACGCACCAGGTGGCGACCGGCGTCTGCATCGTTAAAGCCGGCGACACTACAGCTCCGCATGCCGCCGAGAGCCTGTCGTTTGTCGATGTGACCGACGTGACGTTCTATGAGCTTACCGAGGAGCAGATCAAGCGCTATGTTGCCTCCGGCGAACCCATGGACAAGGCCGGAGCCTACGGCATCCAGGGCACAGGCGGCCGCATGCTCGTGCACGACATTTCGGGTGACTTCTACAACGTGGTGGGCTTGCCCATCGCCCGCGTCGCACGCGCGATTCAAAAACTCTCGTAATTGCATCTGGCGCTGGGTATCCCCCAGCGCCTACAATTTTGCCGTACCGTACGGATCCCGACCGGGCATAAGGCCCGGCGGAAAACCGATAGGAGAAAATATGGACACACTGCTCGAAGCCATCGATGTTTGCAACGTCGATGGCTTTTGCTATGGCAACTATACGGACGAGGAGGCCGGCACCGGTTGCACCGTAATCGTGGCACCCGAGGGCGCCACCGGCGGCGTTGACGTTCGCGGCGGTGCTCCAGCATCGCGCGAAACCGACCTGCTGCGACCCGAGAACACCGTCGACAAGGTCCACGCCGTCTGCCTTTCGGGTGGATCGGCCTTTGGCCTCGAGGCTGCAAGCGGCGTCGCTCGCGAGCTTGAGAGCCGCGGCATCGGCCTTCCCGTCGGCCCCACGCAGGTGCCTATCGTGTGCTCCAGCTGTATCTTCGACCTCGCCTTTGGTAACCCCACCGTTCGCCCCGACATAGAGGCCGGCATCGCCGCCGTGCGCGAGGCACTCGACAACACCCCCACCACGCTCGAGCAGGGCAATGTAGGTGCCGGCACCGGTGCGACCGTGGGCAAGCTCATGGGCCCCGCCACCTGCATGAAGGCCGGCCTTGGCGCTGCCGCCGTGGCGCTCGGCCCCATCAAGGTGGGCGCCGTGGTCTCGGTCAACGCCTGCGGCAACGTTGTCGACCCCCTCACCGGCGAGTGGGTCGCCGGCATGCGCGCCTCAGCCGATAGCGACCAAATCGTCGATATGGAACTCGCAGCCTTTGCCGCCGCCGGATCCATGCAGATGCCGCTCGACCGCACCAACACCACCATCAGCTGCATCGTCACCAACGTGGAACTCACTAAGGCACAAGCCACCAAGGTCTCCCAGATGGCAGCAGATGCCTACGCGCACGCCATTCGCCCGACACATACCACCAACGACGGCGACACCATCTACACCCTCGCCAGTGGCAAACTAGGCGCCCAGGCAAGCGCCGCCGTTCCCCTAGACCTACTGGGCATGCTCGCCGTAAGGGCCCTGCAAACCGCCATCGTAAACGGAGCCAAAAACGCCAAAACCTCCCACGGCATACCCGGCGCCGCAAAGTAAACTAGCTCGTCCGGTTGCCCGGTGGGGTTTGGTTATGTTTGCTGCTCTACAGTCCTGGCTCGCACGAAGAGCACATTAAGCGCTCTTCGGCTCGTGCGGAACTCGCGACAAACATAACCAAATCCCACCGGGCAACCTACCAACCAGATTCTTTTCAGCCCAGGCCCCTGTGTACCGCGCGCCGAAGATCTTCAAATTCAAATAACCTGACAATCGATTCTTATAGCAGAGGCCCCTTGGCCTTTAGTTTGATACAAGTTCCGCACGAGCCGGAAAGCACTTAATGTGCTTTCCGTGCGAGCAGGACTGTTCGCAGTAGCAAACTAAAGGCCAAGGGGCCCAGTCAACCTATCAGCAGCGATTACTCAGCAGCTAGTTGAATTTGAAGATCTTTGAGGCAAGACGGTATAGGCCGAGTGTGGTTTTGTCTCCGGCCCGTCCGCGCAGATTGGTGAAGAACCCGACCACACCGTAACGTGCACGACGATACATACGCTCGTCATAGGCCTTCAAATCATTCCACAGCGTCTTTAGGCGCTCGTCGGCGCAATCTTCCTCGGAAAGCTTGGTGAGCACCGAGCAGATCGCCATCATCATGGTGAAATAGCCCATCATGTACGAGCGCAGACGCGACGACTCAACATCGCTGTACAGGTGGTACGACTCCATCATGATGCGCGTCACACGGAACTGCTGGTCCAGACGCTTGACCATCGTGGCCTCGTTGACACTCTGGCCCTCGCGACCGATAAAGTAGCGATAGAGGTCGATGTCGGCGTAGTACATGGTCTTGCAACGCGGCAGCGGCACGTAGGCGTAGATGTTGTCCACATAGAACGTGTGCGGCGGCATGGGAAGGTTGGACTCGCGCAGCACATCCGTGCGATAGCACAGGCTGTGCATGAGTAGGTTCTGGTCCAGGCGGAAATGACCGATCTGATCCCAGGAAAAGATCTTTTTGCGCGGCAGGGCAAATTTGTAGCCAATAGCGGTATGCGTGCCCTCGTAAACCTTCTCGTACACGTAGTTCGAGATAAACAGGTCAACGCGCTGGTCACGCTCTTCAAAGCCACGCAGAATCGACAGCATAGTCGAAAGAGCCGCAGCATCGAGCCAGTCATCCGAGTCGACGACCTTGTAGTAGGTGCCCTGTGCCTCGCGCAGACCCGAAAGGACGGCAATACCGTGGCCGCCGTTCTCCTGGTGCACCGCGCGAATGATACCGGGATAACGTGCCTCCCACTCGTCGGCCTTATCGGCCGTCTCGTCCTTGGAGCCGTCGTCCACTACGATAATCTCGATATCGGTGGCGTAATTGCTCCCCTCCAAGATGGAGGTGATGCAATGGTCCATGTCCTTGGTGGCGTTATACGAGGGAATACCGAATGATATGACTTTATGCATGGCAGGCGATAATCTCATCCGAAAGATCGAGGGCGGAATTGGTCACAGCGTCCATATCGTAGTAACGATACTCGGCCAGACGACCCACCGGGTGGAAGTTCGTCAGGTTCTGGACGCGCTCAAGATAGCGCTCATAGAGCTCACGGTTCTCGGGCTCAAGAATGGCGTAGTACGGCGTCTCGCCCGAGCCGGGCGTATAGGCCTTGGAATACTCCTTCATGATGGTGGTCTTGCCGGGCAGGATCTGACCGGTCATGTTCTTGAACTCGGTAATGCGCGTGTAGTCCTCGCTCGTGGTGTAGTTGACGGTGCCCACGGGCTGGAACTGGTCCATATCGAGCGTCTCGAACTTCATGTCGAGCGTGCGGTACGGCAGCGCGCCCAGATCGAGATTGAACAGCTCATCGAGCGGACCGGTGTAGACGATCTCGCCACCATAGACCTTGCCGTCGATCTTGACGGTAGTCTCGTCGATTTCAAAGAGGTCACGGGCGTCCACGTCGCAGAACACGTCGATCAGGTCGTGGTCGAGCATGTGCTCAAAGAGCGCCGTGTAGCCCTCCTGCGGCATGCCCTGGAAGGGAGCTTGCGGGAAGTAGCGGTCATCATCGCCCACAAAGACGGGAACGCGGCCGGTGATCGAGGGATCGATCTGATCGGGCGTCTGGCCCCACTGCTTCATGGTGTAATGCAAAAAGACGTTCTCGTAGACGTAATCGGCGACCTCGGCAAGATCCGGGTCGTTCTTCTTACGCAGCTCCATAATGGGCACCTTGACATCCTTGCCAAAGGTCTCCACGAGCTTCTGATACAGCTCCTCGCCGCGCTCGTCACCAAAGGCGAGCTTGAGACTCGCATGGTTGAAGGGCACGGGCATAAGGGTACCGTTGATGTTGGCGAGCACCTTGTGCTGATAATCCGTCCACTTGGTAAAGCGCGACAGGAAATTGTGCACGCGCTCGTTAAAAGTGTGATAGATATGCGGACCGTACTCGTGGATCAGGATTCCGGCCTCGTCAGTGCAGTCATAGGCATTGCCCGCAATGTGGCTACGGCGCTCCAAAACGGCAACACGATAGCCGATGGTCTCGGCAAGACGGCGGGCGCAAACGGCACCGGCATATCCAGCACCGACGACAATCATGTCGTACGCGCCGGCGTTAAAGCCTTCAGGCAGGCCTGAGGTAATCTGCATCGATACTCCTTGTCAAAAGCCACGGGCTCGTTAGCTGGGCTTTTCTCGAACATTCTTCGAGACATATTTATCAGAGCGATTATAGCGCTAATGCGTCCTATAATGAGCTTGCCACACAAGGAAAGCTCAAGCACCGCGGCGTACATAATTGAAAGGTAAACCCGCTAGCAGCGGGTTTATTCGTGAACAGCCGGGTGCCTGGAGCTTAGCGAAACGCTTGTAAGGAGTAACATGAGCGATTTCCTAAACCGTATGAAGTCTGCCGCCAAGGCCGACCTTAAGACGATCGTCCTGCCCGAGGGCGAGGATCCGCGCACTATCGTCGCGGCCACCAAAATCATCGAGGAGGGCCTGGCAAAGATCGTCATCCTGGGCAACCCCGACGAGATCAACGTTCCCGGCGCTACCGTCATCGACCCGCGCAATGCCGAGAAGCACGAGGAGTACGCGCAGAAGTTTGCCGAGCTCCGCGCCAAGAAGGGCGTTACCATCGAGCAGGCTCGCGCCCAGGTGATGGACGCCACCTACTTTGGCACCATGATGGTCAAGATGGGTGACGCCGACGGCCTGGTCTCCGGCGCCTGCCACTCCACCGCCGACACCCTGCGCCCCGCGCTGCAGATCCTTAAGACCGCCCCGGGTACCAAGCTGGTCTCGGCCTTCTTCGTGATGTGCACCGACACCCCGCAGTTCGGCACCGACGGTACGCTGATCTTCGCCGACTGCGGTCTCAACATCAACCCGTCCTCCGACGAGCTATCCGAGATCGCCATCGCCTCCGCTCACTCCTGGTCCACCTTTATGGGCAGCGTCGAGCCGCACGTGGCCATGCTCTCCTACTCCACCATGGGCTCCGCCGGCGGCGAGGTCGCCAAGAAGGTCCAGGAGGCCGTTAAGTTCTGCAAGGAGAAGGCTCCCGAGCTCGCCATCGATGGCGACCTGCAGCTCGACGCCGCCATCGTTCCCACCGTCGCCCAGCTCAAGGCCCCCGGCTCCTCCGTTGCCGGCAAGGCCAACGTGCTTGTGTTCCCCGATCTCGAGGCCGGCAACATCGGCTACAAGCTGGTCCAGCGCTTCGCCGGCGCCGACGCTTACGGCCCCATCCTGCAGGGCATCGCCAAGCCGGTTAACGACCTTTCGCGCGGCTGCTCTGCCGACGACATCGTGGGTGTCGTAGCCATCACCGCCGTCCAGGCTCAGATGGCTGAGTAGCGGACGTATCCCCTCGGGACCCTACAGGGTAAAGCTCTGAAAACGTCCTCGGACATGCATGAAGCCCCCGCTGCGCACTACGTGCGGCGGGGGCTTCATGCGTCCTGCGGAATGTTTTCAGAGCTTTACCCTGTAGGGTCCCTGCCGCCACGTGGCAATCAGGGCATCTGGGGTGGACGGCGGCTTGGCTACGAGCTGGGGCTGAGGATCTGAATGGATGGGTGCCGTTGTTGGGAGCGCAGGCGTTGCTGGCGGTGATCACTTTGGGACTGGAATTTCCGCCTGCTAGCAAAAAGGCCTCCTGAGCTGCTGCTCAGGAGGCCTTTCGTTCAATCGCAAGCGAACGCACTAGTTATTCGCGGTCAGACGCTCGACGTCGTGGGCGATCATGTATTCCTCGTCGGTGGGGATGACCATGACCGTGACGGCGGAACCGGCGGCGCTGATGACCTGCGGGCCGTTACCCACGGCCTCGCGGTTCTTGTTGTTGTCGATGCGCACGCCCAGCCACTCAAAACAGTCGCAGAAGGCCTTGCGGATCGACCAGTCGTTCTCGTCGATGCCGAACGGAAAGGGAATAATTCTCACTAATATCCTAGAAGCGACAACC
>ENA-OQIK01000420-OQIK01000420.1-human-gut-metagenome-genome-assembly--contig:-NODE-420-length-27241-cov-5.902628_pt1 | contig 27241 bp, 30 predicted proteins | sample MGYA00242578_ERZ504743 | MGnify/ENA primary metagenome ERZ504743 (study PRJEB26092, sample SAMD00036441) | human gut metagenome | host: Homo sapiens | study: EMG produced TPA metagenomics assembly of...
TTGTCTTAAAGTACTGACAGAACGCAGCATCTTTCTTATTTTTTGTAGGGTCGATTATCATCTTAAATGTACGCATAAGTCCACCTCCTTTTTATATGTCTTAAATTCAAATTAATACTTGACTATGTTTATATTATAGCATATATTTAAAGTAAAGTCAAGTTGACTTAAATTCAAAATAAGGAGGGGTTTTTCAATGGAATATAAGAAAAAAGCACATTCTGTATACTTGATGACTTACCATCTTGTATTTGTAACTAAATACCGGAAACCTGTCATCTCAAACGAAATCGGGGAATTTATGAAAGAGTTGTCAAGAGAAATATGTGAACAGCATGGAGGTGCACTTATATCTGCAGAAACAGATGCTGACCATATGCATCTTTTAATCTCTATGCCTCCGCAGGAACGGCCGTCAGATATTATACGGGTATTGAAAACCCAGACATCGAAGAAAGTGCACCTCAATGAGAAATTTGACAAATATGTAAAGCAGTATCTTTTTGGTGACGTGTCTTTGTGGAACCCGTCTTACTTCATTGCAACAACAGGCGGTGTTACTATTGAAAAAATTAAGGAATATGTAGAATCACAAAAGACAGAATACCACAAACGAAAATATGAGAAAACAGGTAAATACAAGAAAAAATAAAACCGGCGCTTACATCCGACGGACAACTAAATACGTAAATCTAAGTGATGCGTATTTAGATTGGCCGCGGTTTTACGAGCCATTGTGATAATCCTCTTCCTTTCTTTTTTATATTTTCCTACAATATGCTGAATTTTTGCAAAGAGAAAACGCACCGAAAAATTTTGGTATGCTTTCTTTATTCATTCACGGTCAGCATAATATCCGGAAAAATCCCGGTTGTCCTGTCTCATCTTTTCTTTTTCAGCTTCCCTGTTCATCGTATACAAATCCATAACGGTCAGCCCGCTTCCAACCTCTGTCTCTTCCATAAACTGTTTCACTTTTTCCAGCTCCTTTTCCAACACCTGGTTTTCCTTCGCAAGCTGTTCAGCCTGGGAGCGCAGGTCTTGGTTCTCCTTGACGGTGTTCGTGTTTTCAAATTCTTTCAGCATTTTTATCAGTTCAGCACGCTCTGTTTTCATTGCAGCGATTGATTTAATCAGCGGCTTTACCTGCAGCCAATCGGCGTTACTTATAATCGTGTAACCGTTTGAGGTAGAGGTCTTTATATTATCAATATTTTCTTTTGCTTTTTCTGATTTCTCAAGCGTCTTCAGCACTCTTTCCTTTCTCGCAAGTTCTTCTTCAGACCTTGAAATCTGTCTTGCCAGATAAGCGCATCTTTCGTTTAAGGTTTTCTTTTTTAATTCTTTTACGTTTCTTTCATAGTCAACAGTATCTTTCTTGACCATATTCAGCTCTTTACCCATCCGCTCAGACACGTAATCCTGAAGTGCTATCTGGAATTTAGCTCCATAACAGTCAGCAAGCGCTTCTTTTGCACATACTTTTAAGCCGCCATTTTTATCTTTTACTATTGGGACAAATGTAAAATGCATATGTGGTACGTTCTCGTCCATATGCACGTACGCAGAAATGATATTTTCTTCACCGTGTTTTTCTTTGAAAAAATCATATGAATATTTGAAAAATTCACGACATTCTTCATCATCATTTGGAACGTAAAACGTCTCCCCATCAGAATCAACGACTTCATGACACAGCTCCCTCGGCATTGTTACCGCCCAGCTGCACACGGTCTTGACATCATCCCTCTTTAACATCCTTACATCATCCTGATGTATTTTATCTTTAACAAATTCATAATCAGAAACCCCCTCATGCCTTCCGGCTGCCATATTGAAATTGAGGCAGGTTCTTTCCTGATGTATATGACTACCCGGCGTCTTCTGTGTTCTGCTGCAATGAGTCAGTAACCGTGGAGCTTCATTTAATTTAAATTTTGCAACTGATGCCATTTCGGACACCTCCTATATTTTTTTACAAAAAAAATAAGACCAAATTGGCCTTACCTTTTGTTTATTTTCTTTTCTGGTATAGTATTTACCAAGATTAATATGATTTTTTCAATCAGCAATAAAAAACGAAGCAGACAAATGTCTGCCTCTGTTTACAGCATTAACAAAAAGGCCATAGTCAAAGACCCAAGCTCTAAAAGCCAGGTTCTGAGTTTATGGTTTTCTGTCTTTATCGCCATTGGAATCCATAGCGCAAGAACCATAAATACCATCAACGCAACCTGTTTTACCCATGATGGGAATTCAATGCCTCCAACACCTGTACCAAACATTATTACAACAGCAGCGAACATATATACGGCACTGCATATGCTGTAAAACTTATTAACTTTCATTGATGGTACTTGCTTCTTTGTCTCTATTTTTTTATCGTTATTAATTTTTTCCATAACAAAAATCTCCTTTCTTAACGAAAACAATATAATAGTCTATCATATTATGCAGATTTTTTGTGGTTATGAAAATAAGGTATATATTCTGTCTGATTAAAACCCTTTCTTCTGCAAACGTGCGACTTTATCTTCGATATTTTCAGCATCATCATTTAGCCGAAAATGATTAATCATTTTTGACATGAATTCTATGTATTCGGTTTCTTTTCTGTATTCTTTTGTGAACACTTCGCATATTTTTCTTAACATTGTATTTTCTCCAGCTTTTAAGATATTTTATCATATTATGCAGAATTTTTTGTAATTTGCATAGTACACAAAAAAGCGCCTGGAGAGGCGCTTTTGACGAAGCCTGGTAAAAAGTCCAGCTTTGCCGGCAAATTGTCAGCAAGGCAAGACACTGAGCAAGCTGTCAGTATCCGGCTTTCTGCAAAGCATCTACATACTGCATCAAACCGGCAACATTTTCATCAAGAAGCATTTCAAGGACACCATCGCCAGCACTATTCATTGCGGCATTAAAAACTGTACAAACCGCGTCAATTGAAAGCTTTGTTGTATCAAATACCAGAAAATGTACCTGATGCGCCTGGTCTTTGCGAGTCCTAATGAAGCGCTGATATGATACAGAGATATACTCTTTACTTCCGATTTTTACCGGGACACAAAAATCCTCCGTTCTCATTATCAGCATTGCAGGCTCACCTACTGTTCTTCCGTGCTTTGTTAATACATTACCGTTAACATGAAATGGTCCAATATTATGCATCATGTATTTAATCTCCTTTTCGTTAATTTTGTATATATATAAGATGCTGAAAAATATCATATACGAAATAAGAAAAATAGTTGACGATAATAACATTATGTAAATTGCTATACAAGCGAAACAAGCAAAATGTAAAAAACAAACAAAAAACCAGAAGAAAAATATCTCCTGGCTTAACTTCGCTATGTTGTACTATCACAAAAAAAGTCTCTTAAATCCTTATTCTGAATTTCACACCCTAGAATATTCTGCAAGCCGTTTTTGTAAGGCGCCTGCTGACGTATGATACCAAATATTGCAGTATGGCTTTTTCCATCCAGAGCATCCACTACTTCTTCTATCAGGTCTGCGTCCGGTATGCTATTTTTAAGTTTATCCGATACCGGAATAAAGGCATTTCCGTACCAGCTATACTTGTTCCATACGTCCTGGACAAAAATTCCCCAATCTTTTGCGATTAATGCTTCAGGAAAAGCAGGGCGGTTCTTAACGACGAGAACCTGCGCCTGCACAAAATACAGATAGTCCATCAGCTGCATTACAGACAGGCCTTTTCCTTTTTCTTTTGCGTATCGCAATATGTAATCAGACACAGTTAATACAATATTTTTCATACGCATCGCTCTCTCCCTGCTTCTATTATCATCATATTTCCATTCTGGCAAATAGTAAGATACAAAACGTTCATTTCCAGTACATCATCCGGCGGCTCTACCTCTCCGTCATCTACGGTTGAAAAAACCTTTATTCCTCCATTGTTCCAATCGGTGCCTTTTTTTGTGCAATCATACACCTCGAAGTCACAATCCACATCGAAATCGCGATTACAGACTAATTCTTTTACAAGCATTTTTTTTGCCCCTCTCTTTTCTTTTTATTTAGTATGCCGAAAATCCATCCATGCGAAAAAGAATGCTGGTGCTTCGCGCCAGCCTTCCGAATCGATAATTTACAAAGCAAACCTGTTAGACGTTTTTTTGTCTCCAATTTGTTTTAAAATATACGATGACACAATTGCAAGTTCCTTTTCTTCTGCCTTCGGAATCAATGACTTCAATGTAGGTTTTGAAACAAATCCAAGGTTTAAGAACTGAACGATTTTGTCTTCATTTCCTTCCTCAACAAGTCTTGTGATAATCCTTTTTGAATTCTTTTTTAAGTATTCTTTTGCGTCTATGAATCCAAATTCCAGATATTCAGCCAAAGCTTCATCTTCACGACCTTTTGCAGAATAAGAGCAATCCCAGAAGCCACATGTTTCCTCTCCTTCATCAGACCAGAAAAAGCTGGCTCTTGATTTTATGGTATCGAACATTGACGGCTTGACATTTTTAGGAATGTATGCCTTTTTTCCATCACATGAAATAATGACGAAGTCATCTGCGTTACGCCGATTTATACAAGATGCTACGGATTCAATGTCCTGAATATAATTATCCGCAATGATGGATTTAATATCTTCACCAAAGACAAAGTGCGCAATACGTGTTACGGTATTAGGAATATGAACTTTCTGCATCGGAGTATTCGCAAAAACGCCGTTTGACAAGCTATTCAATCCACTACCAAAAGTTACTGATTCAAGTCCGGCATAAGAAAATGCATATGAATCCATCCTCTCTAATCTATCCGGAAGAACAATTTCTTTCAGATTTTTACAATAAGAAAAAGCTCTCTCACAAATTCTTGTAAGTCCATTGCCAAATTTGACTGTACTCAGATTTTTGCATTCCTGAAACGCACATGAATCAATAACCTCAAGCGAATCTGGCATTGTTACAGATTCAATATTACAGCGATAGAACGCATTCGCGTGAATTTCCATAACGCCTTCCGGAATGACAACTTCCTTCTTAGAGGGGAGCCCGGCAACAAGAGTTTTCATATCAGAAGTGTAAACAATTCCGTCATGCATAACGAAACGTTTTACTTTATCTGTAAGCTGTACATCTTTCACCACGGAATCTCCTCTTGAGCTATGCACTATTGTTACCATATCGTCCAGATAAATATTATTTGAATCAACAACAATTACAGGCGGTATCTTTGATGTCATGAAATAATTCAGGCTATAAGCATTATGAATAACAAGTTTCTTGACTTTTGATAAGTCTATGTTGTCCGCATACACCCGCAGCGTTTTTTGGTCATCCGGGAGGACTACTTCGTCAGCATCATAATCTATATCAAAAACAATCCCTCCAGTTTCCTTAACCCCATTTATAAAAGGCTGATTTTCAAAAACAGAGTCTTTAAATGCAAATTCGCCACATGATGAGATAGAGTCGGTACCTAACAGTACAGTGCTTTTACTTCCAGCGAATGCATAATCAGCAATAGATGACACTCTTTCATAGCTGGAACCGTATTTCAAATTAATATCTTCAGACGTGCAAAATACATTCAACAGTTTCGCATTCATCACACGATATTTCTTAACAAGATAGTTCCCAGACACAAAATATGAATTGTGAGAAGTAACCTTTTTGACATTCGGAAAAAGAGTATTCGGTATAAGAATATTCTTGACATTCTTAGAGATTACCAGCTCTTCAACGTCAGGAAATGTCTTTTCCGTTTTCGGTATCCTGATGTTTGAAGGGAATTCAACAATTTTGATTCCGGCTTCTACATTCATATCAAGAATGTCTTCGTGGGATTCATCCCATTGAAAGCATACGCCATCCTGAGTTTTTTCTTCCATGTGTTCGTATCCATTATTCATTTTTTTTAATTCCTTTCTTTTTAAATTTCTTTTATGTTTCGGTCTTAATATGCTGAATTTCAGCACACAAAAAAAAGCAGGCTGCAAATGCAACCTGCTAATGTCTGGTCAGCGGCGGCGGTCTTCAAGCTCTCGCCAAACCCGGGTTAATGGGTCAAGCGCGAGGCCTGATACCACGCATATCACGAGGATAAGCGCAGCACAGCCCCAGATGGCTGCATAAACCTTGGCGACTGTCAGGAGAATCCTGACAGCCAGACCACTCTTGATGGCAGCCAGAAGCCATTTTCCGATAGCGTAATACGCTAAACCTGAAATGACAACCGGTGGCAGCCAAGAAGCCACCGTCATGATTTTTTCCATCGCTGCTTTGCGCGCCAGTCGGCGCCTCATTTTAGGCATCATAATAATTCCTTCCTTTCTTGCCAAGTGAATCGGCATATACAAATGTTTTAAATTAGCAATATTAATATGCCTGAATCCACGACAAACAAAAAAGCAGGCTTTCGCCTGCTTAACCGTCTACATCAGAAATGCCAGTATCAACAGCAACCCTGCCGTATATGCAAAAATATATACTGCCGAAGTAAGCCAAAGCCCGTTCTTTTTTACCAGTGACTTGCATTCAGGGGTTGTCAGTATCGCCGGAATGGAAAGTACGAGAAAGACAAAAGTCTTATATGTACATTCCAGCAGCTCGCCGTGCATCGGGTAAATATCATACCCTGTAATCTTGCACAAAAACAGCGACACCCAGATTGCCACGAAGACAAAATTTGCCACCTTAAACAGCATCATCATTAATCGGAACAGCTGCAGCCTGAAAACCTCCGCAGTATCCCCGGCTAACTTTGCATACTCCACATCTATCTTGCGGTTTAGAAAGAACCTCTGAGATTTAAGCTGCAGCAGTCTTAAATCGCACACCAGTATCTGCAGCTGTATGCACAGCGCACGAGCCAAGCACTTAACATCATCCAATGTTTCTAGGATTAATTTTTTTGTCATTATTTTTCCACCTTTCTTTTTGTTTTGCTTACAATATGCCAAAAATTCGCAAAAGAAAAAGACAGGATTTCTCCTGTCTTACGGCTACCCGACGATTGCACAGAAAATAATAGCCAATGTAAACAAAAAAAGCAGGCATTTCTGCCTGCTCTCGACTACCTTATTACAATATCTTTATTGCTTCTTGCCAGAATCTCATCCAAAGATACTGGTTCATAATCCCATAAGCACTGGCAGACACTAAATGCACGACATTCTGTCTCGCCACGTGACGCCTTCGGCGGCCTTGCTTCATTATATTCTTTCAGATACTGCTGAAAGAACTTCTCCTCTACTGTATTGTGCAGATGGCCATAAAGCAGGATTGTCCCTTTATGTTGTCCATTCCACATCATAATCGGATAATGTGAGACAACAACCTTGCGGGCTTCATTTCCTTTACCTTTTTTCCCTTTGCTGAAATCGGTAAGCTCCTTATAGTTTACAATCTCAACAAACTGCTGACGTACCCTCAAATCGCTGACGTCATCATGATTTCCGAGAATCAGGTGCTTCCGGCCTTTCAACTGTGCCAGTAATTCCGGGAACATATTGTGATACCCTCTTGCGCCTACATCTCCTGCAATATAGATATCATCGCCATTTGTGACCTTATTGTTCCATCTCTTAATCTGTGCTGCATGCATCTCTTCAAGGGTTTCAAAAGGACGCTCCTTCCATTTACCCGTTGCAAGCAGTGATTTCTGACCAAAATGTAAATCTGAAGTGTAATAAATCATCTTAGATTCCTCCTCATTATTTATCTTCGAATTTAATATGCTGAATTTTTATTTCCAAAGAAAATCTTTTTTGGAAAGTCTTTTTCAATTGCGTATTGCAGAGAAATCAGATATACTGTATATGTGGGAATATACGAAAACATATGGTTGCCGTCTCTGTCATACAGACAAAAAAAGCAGGCATATTATTGCCTGCTTAAATCTTACCATTCCATTTTCACATCCAGTCTGTGCATCCAGCGATGCCGTTCAAATATTTTTTTAATATCTGTTTTTGCCTCTTTCAGCTTCTTCTGGTCAGGGTAGTTGATAAGATATACATGATTTGGGTCTTTCCTCATCAGTTTGTATATCATATACTCAGTTTCATCCAGATTTCTTCTGATAATTCTTTCTGCTCTCACATAATATGCAATCCAGAACAAAACAACCGGTGTCCACATGATGCTGAGGCCAATTACAAACGACAGAGCCAATGTATAACCATGCAGATTATACTCATACGCAATAACCACTGCACAAATCATCAGCATCACGCTGAACTCAACGTTTCTTTTCTGCCTTTTTTCTTCCTTTTCTTCTAACATTTTTTTTACTCCTTTCTGACCTTCATGCATGAATCAACGCCATATACAACAGCCAGTGTACTTCCGGTATCCCAGTTGACATGTATACTGCCAATGTCGTCAACATAACTGACGGTTCCGCATGTCCCCACTGGTGGCGCCTGGATATCATCCATCTGAATCAATTTGACCCTGCATCCCTCCGGATATCTTTTCCGCAGCCTTTCTACAGTCTTTGAATTTGGAAAATTATTTGCCATAATTTTTGGCTCCTTTCTTTGTTGGTATTTTTTGTTAATATTTTTTTACATTTGTAATATGCGGGATATTGGAGGAGAACAAAAAAAAGCCATCGCGCTTATGCGCGAAAGCTTCTTCTAAATCAAGATTCTGATACAATATTTTCAATAAACGCAGCCAGTCTCGGGCACGTCTGAGTCAGTATCTTCTGTTCCCCGTCATAATACCGATAAACTCCATCAGCAAAAAACTCTCCGATATCATAATGAAAATCAACATTAAAAGTTTGAACGAAAGAATTGCTTTCGTTGCTGAATATATCCGCAAATTCTGCTGTCTTACTTTGGTATCCGTTGATGCAATCAAGGTAATGGCCAAATTCATGGACAACTGCCGTCTCTACTGCGGCATCACGCTGCTCTATAAAAATCTCATGGTTATCAAAATCTGTAACGCCTTTGACCGAATTGTAGATGCCAGCATAAAATGTATTTGCCAGGTTTTTGTCTGTAACATAGAATTTCCACCCATTATCACAAAAACCTTCCAGCACCTTTTCCGGCATCGCATTAAGCAGTTCATTTGCTCTGTCCACTGAATCCTGGCTAACATTTCCATCGGCCTGGGCAACAACAATATCTTTTTCTCCTTCTGCTGCCTGAACCGGTGCCCCAGCCATAGCCATCATTGCTCCTGCTGTCATTACTGCGATTAATTTTTTTCTCATTATTTTTTCTTCCTTTCTTGTTTTTTAATCTCATTTAATATGCCGAGAAAAGAAAGGAATGAAAGCATGCACGTGCGGCAGCAGTACAGAAAAACCGGCAAAAAGTATGCAGAAAGTGGTTGTTGTGTATATACTATATGTACCCAAAATTTTTGTAAAAAGTGTATATGTAAAGTATCAGATATTCGGCAGTCCTTACACAAAAAATGTATATACTTATATACACAAAAAAATGCGACATCGCAAAAAGTGTACACACTTATATATACATTCAGGCGGCGTCAATAAAATGCATATACTTGTCAGCCGCAGAAAGCAGGAGATATAAGCAAAAGGTGCATACACTATATATACATATACATTTATACTCAAAAGTGTACACACTATATATACGCATCAACTCTATAAATACAAGCAAATCATTACATTTTTGCCGGCAGAATATTAGGAATATCAGGGAATGTAGATGGCAGATGGAATCAGAGCATGGAAGGAGTTTTAATAAGCTAGAGGTTCAGAGGCGAAGATATATCTCCATATGATTTTAACAGGCAAAAGCTCAATCAAACAATATCTTTTACGGAAATTGCGACCAGCACGAATAACTGGCAGAAACAGGAATTTAAGAAAATAAGAAAAGTGTATTCAAAGCAAGAATGCAAGTCTATATGAGAACATGGAATAAAGCCGCTTTATCAGCAGTAGACACTATATCCAAAACCCTCCCGGTTCATCACTGTCAGATTTACCATAAGAGCCAAGAACAATAAAATAAGCTGTAATACTATGCAAAGCGCACTCCAAGCAGCGGCTTTCTATCCTATCCTATCCTATCATATCATATTATATGCTAGGCTAAACCACTACCGGCATCACGTGACAAAAAACATAAGCTTTAACAATCACCGCTCCACTACTGCTCCATCAGCAACTAAACAAAAAAATAAAGAAAAATAAAAGAAAGAAGCCTAATACACTTGAAATATAAAAAGCCAAAAGAAGCAAAAAAAATTAAAAAAGCAGCCCTAAAAAAATACAACTGCATACAAATTTACGGCCAAGCTGTCAAAAAAGTATAACGTCAAATAAGTTAAACAAAATCAGCAAGAACGTCAATAAAAATAAACATTACAAAAAAAGTAAAAGAAAAAGAAAGAAAACTAAAAGTAAATATCTTATACATTATTATTACTTTTTACAGAATATTTTTTCGTATTCTTTTTCTTCTTGAGGAAACATCCAAAATAAAGTCTGTATATGGTAAGCAAGATTACCAGCCAAGCGCCAAAATTAAGACAGAAAAAAAACTCAAAACAGTTAAGAAAATGGTTAAAAATAAGGCAGCCTGCTTTGTCAGGCTGCCTATATGTATACATTTTTACGCAGTTATCGCGCCATACTCAAACATTTTGGTACTAACTATACGGCAGATGTCGAACATATGATTGATTATCAATTCTACATCAGCGTCTTCTTCTCCGGCTTTATGCAATTTCTGACTGATACGCTGCTTTGCCTCATACACTTCTTCGTACAACTTGTCACATTTTGAGCCTTCTGAGAATTCATTCTGGATTTTTGCATATTCCTCTGAGGCCTCATCTTCTGCAATTGCCCCTATTACCATTTCGTATACCGTGTTTGTGTTCATGTGTAACCTCCTATTATGTGTTTTTGTGTGTACATATATCATACATCACGCATGCCTTAATCTCCACAAAAACAGGTCGTAAAATGACGACCTGTTTCGACATTTAGATACATACAAAATTCGGCATATTGTGTATATACACAAAATAAGAAAGGAGCATTTTAACATGAGAAAAACAACAGACATTAACGGACTGAAGGATGTGGCAAAAATGATGCTTCACCTTCCAATGACAGAGACAGAGTTCGATTTCATCGTGAACCATCCGGTATTTCAATCGCCATATTGGTTTGACAACGAAAAAATTATTAACATTAAGGATTCAGAAGAGGCGTTTGAGAAAGCCTGTGCTGCATACGAGCAGAAAATAGACAAGACAGAAGAACCGCTTTTGCTAATGTATACATTCCGTTCTTCTTATTACCTGACTTTTCTTAAGTTCAGCCGGCGCTTCTGGTCAGCTGATGATTTTGCAAAGGCTCTTTCAGAGGCCTGGGTTGAAGAGGAGAATCCGAACGGAGATGTGAATGTGCCGGTATCATTGTCTGAAAAATGGTTCAAAGGACTTGACAAAAAAGCATTGATGAATCCAGACGAATACGAAACATACTCTTCTCTCCCGAATGTACTTGAGGTATATCGTGGTGTATCAAGGGGAAGAAATCCAAAAGGAATGTCTTGGACGTATGATTTTAATAAAGCCGAATGGTTTGCCAATCGTTTTGGGGAAGGATACGTTATCAGAGGCATTGTTAATAAAGATGATATTTTGACATACTTTTCCAGGCGTTCAGAGTCAGAGATTTTAATTGCTGCTAAAGATGTACACGAACAGACGATTATCCATAAGGACGCAAATGCCGAATCCTCAGGAATCTGCTGCTAAACTACAAAAAACCGCCAGCACTTATGCTGACGGTTTTTTTGCAATTAATATTTCTTGATAGTTATCATACTTTATCAGTTTCCTCCAGATGTCGGCAGATACGGAATCAACGCACCGGCCATATTACAGATTGGCATAGTCTGAAGCCATACTTTACCGGGGCCATGAATAACCGTATTAAAAATCCCTTCGCCCCCGAACAACATATTCTTAACTCCGGGCACACTTCTAATTTCCATTTTACAGGAAGCACTCATGGCCGCAAGATGTCCTGTATCCACAACCAGCTGTTGGCCGGCTTCCAGGTCATACTCAATCACATGTCCATCAAATTCAGCAAAAGCAATACCTTTGCCTGACAATCTCTGCATGATAAATCCTTCCCCGCCAAACAGGCCGGAACCCACTCTCTTATTGAAGAACACGGACAGTTCCACTCCAGCTTCGCTTGCCAGGAATGCTTTTTTCTGCAGAACCATATCCCCTTTTGATACATCAAAAGCTTTAATGGAACCCGGAAAGCATGACGCAAAAGCAATCATACCCTCTTCGCCCTTAGCAGTATAAATATTCTGGAACATCCTCTCGCCTGAAAACATCCTGCCGAACATCTTACCGATTCCTCCATTAGACGAAGTCTTCATCTCCATATTTGGAGACATCCAGGACATACCACCATTTTCAGTTATTATTTTTTCTCCGGCGTCAAGATAACAAATCACAACCGGAAGGGTTTCACCTTTAATTTCATAACGCATATATTTATCACCTCATTTTTTGTATATTGCAAGAAACGGCATGCCAGTCGTGAATTGGCATGCCGTTTCATAATTTTAGCGAGTGACCTGCTTGGTGCACAAATTGGTTAAGAATTTAATTTTTCAAATCGGAGGAGGTGCATTCGCACGCTAAATTCTTTTGCGGCCAATGAAGACCGCTGCCGTGTAAATTTCAAAATGCATCGTGCCATGCCGGTATATCCGGCATGGTCTTTGTTTCCGCCTGCATATTTTAAGGTGCATCAGGCGACTACACCGAACCATATTTTTTGCTGTCTTTACAGCTTTTACGCCTTACTCAAGGCATTAGTATTATAAATATGTAATTTCTTTTATAAGTAGTAACCAAGCAATTTTGCCGCTATTTTTTTATTATTTTTTTGTGTTTTTGCGAGTGATTAATTTGGTAAAATTTGTTGCTATTTGAAGATGTATTGTTGCCTGCCGTATATCATGCGAGGCGCGACATCTTCAATAAGTTAATTTGTAATTTGCCGCATATATAGCATACCAGCGGCATTGCACAGCCATCCTGTTTCCAGAACTGCCATCGCCATTTTCTTCTACTTTCGGAGTAACCAAATTACCGGTGTTGGAATTCCCGTCGCCCGGTTAAGCCGCAAAAAATTGAATTTCAAGTATGTTAAGCGGTAAAGACAATTTGTTCAGTATTTGATTCATCAAAGAAGTAACCGCTTATATGGCACGCATGCCATAGCCGAAATTCAGGTTTTTCGTTTTGTGTGTATCCTGCATCAGCACAGGAAGAGAAATCTTCGCGAGTATACGATTCGGTAAAGTAATTGTTTTTGCCTGCATGCACAAGCACTTGCCGGTATGCCCGGCCGCTCAGGTTTGCTGGCAGCTTTATGTTTTCTATTATGGAGTAACCGAACCAGAACTAGTAATAAATCAAGTTCATTCGCCGCTATTTTTTTGTATTTCGAGTTACGGCAAGCGTAAAATTATATCTCACCATTTCTGCCGCATATGCAGCATATTCCGGGAGTTTTTTTTCTTTGTAGTTATTTGTTATATAAGAATGAAGTAACGCTTACAAAAATGCCGAAATACGATTTAATTTTTCAGGTTTCTTTAAGTCTGTGTTTCTCCTGCCGTGCCTCCACAAAGGGCGGCGTCCAGCAGACTCCAGCGTAAAAAAATCCCGTCACATATGGCAAGTACCCAGAGACTACAATCCCCGCTTTCGCCAATTCTACCGGCGCGGTTCGTTCGCTCTTTTCGCTTGCATATATAATATGCTTAAAAAAATAAAAAGTGTAACGTTTTTTACAAATTTTTTTAAAAAAAATTTCGAGGAGTCGCGGCGGTAGAAGTATGTATAAAAAATATCCAATAACATTTGAAGTAACCGCCTTAAACCGGCACGAATGCCAGGTCTGCTAAAAGCCGAAATTTTCGCCAGCGTTAAGAAGCATCAGCTGCTCTCAACGCTTACATATACAATATGCTTAATTTTTTTAAAAGTGTAACGTTTTTTGAAAAAAAATAAAATATTTTTTTTTGCAGCCCCAGCTACACGAAGCCCAGTGTGCAATCCGCCATTACCTGCGGCGGCTATGCCGGCTTCCAGCCACACATCCAACCTTGCCGGAAATTTCTCGCTGCAAAGCATGAAGAGAACTTCAGTATCCGCGTTTCGGTAACGCCCATATTCTCAGCGATACGCTAGCATACGCTGGTGCAGGACGGCTGTTACCGCTCCTGCTCCGCAGGCTTTATCTCTTACATATCTAATATGCATGATTTTTTATTTTTTGTAATGTTTTTTACAATTTTTTTTATTTTTTTCTACACAAAAAAATCTCCGGGCAAAGCACGGGGATTAAGCAAGAGAATATGCGGCAGCAGACATATCAGAAGCCGACATGGATACAAACGGTACCACATATTCAGCGATATATTCGGCTGAATATTTGGTGCCGGAAATCTTACCAATATGCCGACTACAACGCAAAGCAAAAAAAGACGGCCTTAACATTAAGGCCATCTTCTTACATTTTCGAATAAACATCAGCTACGTTACTTGGAATATTACTCATTGTCCCATCAGAATCAAATGTTTCTCCACTTGAATTTCTCCAGCTGCTTAATGGAATTGAATATGTGTTTCCAACAAAAGCAAATTTTTCTCCAAGGATTAGTGTATTCATACCATGGCAGGCATAAAAACTGTAATTCATTCCCGTTACTTTTGAAGTATCAAAGTTTGATAAGTCCAATCGTGTCAGGCTTCTGCAGTTATACCACATTTTGTTCATATTTGTTACATTTGACGTATCAAATGAAGACATATTTAAATTAACAAGTTTATTGCAATCATAGAACATCTGCTGCATATTCTTGACTCTTGATGTATCAAATGACGAAGTATCCAAATCTGTCAACATCTGGCAGGATGAGAACATATGAGACATATCTGTAACCAATGCTGTATTAAAGTTCTTCACGCTAAGCGTGGTCAGCTTTGAACATGATAAGAACATCATGCTCATATTTGTTACTTTACTGGTGTTAAAATGGCTGATATCTAATTGGAGCAAATTGCTGCAGCTATAGAACATAGCTTCCATGTTTGTTACTTTGGCGGTATCAAAATTACTTACATCAATACTTACAAGTTTTCCACATCTATGGAACATCCTTCGCATATTTACGACATTAGATGTGTTAAAACGAGATAAGTCCACTTCTGTTAAGCTACCACATTCAGAGAACATACATTGCATGGATGTAGCTCTTGAGGTATCCCATCCTTCAATGTTTACAGATTTCAGTCCACTACATCTCTGGAATATATTATCCATATTGATTACATTGCTTGTGTTAAAGCTGGACAAGTCTATATTTGCAAGTTTTTTACATGACACAAACATATATCCAATATTCTTGACGTTTTTCGTATCAAAGTTTGATACGTCAATATTCTCAAGGTTTTCGCATCCGGAAAACATACTGTTCATATTGGTCACGCTTGATGTGTTAAAACTCTTTACGTTTACTTGTTTTAATTGATTACAATTTGCAAAAGCGCTGTTCATATAAATTACTTTTGATGTATTAAATGACGCCAAATCCAATTTTTGTAATCCACTGCACCCATAAAACATTGACTGCATATTTGTCGTATTTGATGTGTCTATATTATCAAAATATACTTCTGAAAGATTTATTTTTTTGTTGAACATATTTTTGCAATTTTGATTTGCAATCACGTTGACATCACTGATTTGCGATGAGACTTTCATAACAGTTCCATCCATCCATGCCACAACGCCGCAATCACCGTCATCGTCAACATTAATCAGGCTTGCTGTTTCTGGCATTATTTCATCTGTAAAATAAACAACCGTTGCTTCATCTGGAATCAATGAATTAAAATCGTCTCCATTTTGCAGAACAAATGTCGCTTCTTTTGCATACAAATCAATATTTTTTGTTATTTCAGTATTCAGTGTTCCATCATTAGATACTACTACTCTGTTTCTGTATGAAGTATCTGTATACCAGCATACGTTTGTTCCACTTGGCATTTTATACTGTCCATCAAGAATCTGCCCATTTTCTGTATACGTCATTTCATTTTCTGTCGTTCCGTCATCAAAAACCAGTCCGTTACCATGAAATGTTACTTTATATTTCACAATCATTCCTTCCGGTTTTGCAGTGCTGATTTCTATATCAGGAACCTGTCTTTCATCGTTATCTTTGTTGTCTTTCCATTTTTTAGTAAATGTAACGGTACCGTCCTTTTTTGCATCCTTAAACACATAAACGCCCGCAGATTGCGTCTCAGCTGCATTAACAGGTCGGATATCCGAAAGTACCTGCATTCCCGCAAACAACATCAATGCGCCTGTAAATATAGCTCTATTTTTTAGTTCCATTTTCAACTGTCATTTACGTCAACCGTATTATACATTGGTCTATCCTCCTGCTAAAAACTCAGCTTTATGCCTGTATATCTAATATGCGAAATATTTTCAAAAAAATATGTTTTTGACAAAAACATTCAAAAGAATCCGGCATATTAAATATAAGAAAAAAGAGAACAAAAAAAACAACAAAAAAAAGGAGGAAAAGAAATGCCAGGAAGAACAATTGAGCCTGATATTGAAGAAGCAATTCGCGAAGCCGAAGAAGAACTAAGCCCGAAACGGGAGGAGCAAATAGGACAGAGCAAGGGAAATGCGAAAAAAGGAATGTCAGAATAGTTAAACCTAAATCACTTTCAAAGCCATATGAATGGCGGTTTGTAGTGATTGACATTGATACCGGAGAGATTCTGGACAATTCCAAGGGGTATGGATACAAAACCAAACAGAAGGCAATGGCCGCATGGAACTACAAGACGAGAGACAGAAGTAAGGATGCAGCAAAGAAAGCAAAAGAAAAACTGATAAAAGACTGGATGAGGCACCACAAAGGCTTTGTGGATACTATGGGGCAGTATTGCATTGAAATTGAATGCAAGCACTCATGGGAGCCAGATGATAAGTTTGATACAAAATTTGTAAAACAAATGCTGAAAGACTACGATTTGGAATTGGAAGGATTTACCGCTGGCGATTTGCTGAAGGTCTGGAGGAAATATTGATGGTTAACCAGCAAAGCCAGACTGTTACGGGCTTAAAATTTAGCACCAGCTATTTTAAGCTGGTGCTAAATTTCATTTTTCCATATCATTTTTCAGCTCTGCCTCTAAAACATTCCTTCGTGCTTCTCCATTTGTTTTTATAAGGTCATAAATATATTGAACGTCTCGCGCAACAATCGGCAATGACTCTTTAAGTTGTTTAAAGACTTCTTCCTTATGCAGATTTGCAACTAAAGATATGCGTCCATTTTCACTTGATAATCGTGTATACTTAGTTTCTATTGGCCTTAACGATGGATTTGATGATATTCCATTGTATTCCTTTCGATATGTCGTTAAAGAATATTGATTATCAGATATTCGTATTTTGCTAATAATGTTTGGATTTTTTGATTTCAATGTTACAGAAATCGTAGAATTTCCTGTAGTTCTGTCTTCTTTACAATTAATCTCAAACTTACTGGCCGGGTCAGTTCTGTATATGAGATATGCTTTTTCAACATTATCTGAACATTTATATGCATTTGTTTCTGCTGCAATTTCGTCAAGACGTTTTTCGGTTCTTTCTCTTTCTCCTTTATTAGTTACTGGGTATGCAGTAAGTACATTGAAGCCATACTTCATTGCGTCATTTCGTTCAAGTATAACCATGACATTATTCGAAGAGTATTCTTTTATCAAGTTTTTATTATTATTGAAGAAACCAACACCTACAATTTGACATGCGTCATATGATAATTCAAATGTGTCTCCGTTATCTGAGCCATCCAACCAATTAACGACTTTACTGCTATTATCCATTATAGCATTACTAATAATTTCCTTTGCATATTTAACATTTGCGTTAGTATCACCTGGATTATTAATGTCTGCAATAAAACAACTTTGTGCCTGTTTCTTTCCACGTAAAACTAAGTCTAAATTTTTGGTATCATCCATCACAGAATGCTTCTCGAATACATGAGTTCTATAATTCTCAATTTCATCAAATGTGAAATTCTGCAATCCGCTTAGTACCTTATTTTTATTAATTGGCGATGTTTTGTACATTTTTATCACCTTCTTTTTTTTTCTTTTTTATACTTTTAAAAATGCAGAAAAATATTATTGTCAAAAAAAAATAAAAAAAGGACGCGTTTAATTGCGTCCTGTTGAATCTTTTTGTTTTATTGCAGAAAAAATCAGCTCAATATCAGCTTCCGTTAATCCCTTTTTATCCATTAGTGAATTAAGTTTTTCGAGAGTCTCAAAGTTACCTACTGTAGCAAATTTTGTACAATCTAATGGAAGCACCACTACATCATCGTCTTCTTCTGAAATTTTTGTTAAGCAAGGCTGAGATGATTTTTTATCCCATTCCAGAAACTCTTCGTCTTCTTTTCCAAGATAGAAATATTTCAGCTTCTCAAATATTTGCTTTGGTTCTATTTTTGAAATGAAAGCTTCATATCTCTCCACAGGATAATCTTTCTCGTATATTGAATCAGAAAATAAGTCTTTATGTTTTTCATAAAAATCGGCTCTCTGTAAATAAACTTTACTTCCTGGAGTGATGGACATTCTGCCAATAGATTCCTGTTCAATATCAGGTCTCTTTTCAGCAAGGATTTCTGAAAACTTGCATCTAAGATTGCTTGGCATAAAAACAATCTTCTTTTTATCAATTAATCTTAAATCATCAAAATTCATCATAATAATCTTCCTTTCTTATTTATCAGTAATAATTGTTCAATCTTAATATGAAAAATATCATCAAAAAATAAAAGTAAAGAAATTCTTGTGTATTGTTGCAATTTTTTAGGGCGCGAGATGTGAACTCACGCCCCTCTACTACTTATCAAAAGCAATGTCTTATACGTCCTTCCTTACACACACATACCACTCCACGGTATTCACATCCTCATCCTCACATACAATCTCATACAAATTGTAATTGAAATTGTCGTCAAACGGCTGTTCGCAGTCCATCCCAATCTCGTTAATCTCAATTACCTTCCTGCCGTCATAGTTATTCCCGATTTCCGGCAATTTTTCAATCTCTTTAAAGTTTTTGTAAGTGTTGTGTGATACATTAAATTTTTTCATGGCATTATTTTTCCTTTCTTTTTTATCGCTTATTTTCTTCGCTTGTTTTTATCGCTTGCTTTTATCGCTTGTTTTTTTTGTTTTCTTCTCCCGTCTCCAATCCAAATCTTTCGCCATTACGCAAGCATCTGCTGCAGGCAGTCTTTTCTACTCTCCCGCTCTCAGCCCCCTGTAAATTTCCTCCGCAAAGATGCCAAGCACTTCTTTCTTAATCTCATCATTTCCAAGTAGCAGAGAGAAGAAATCCTGGTTTTGGTTCAGCCCCTCAATCAAAGCATCGTCAATGTTGTCAAAATAAGCAAATTCAAAGTCTTTTTCCGTATTATTTTTGGCGCTTGCTTTTAGTTCTTCTGACTTCATCATGATATCTTTAATCTGCAGCATCGCCTTCACTGCAACGTCATTGTCGTACGACTTACCCGTTTTGCTGTTGATTTCAGCGATGATTTGAGAGAGTTTTTCGGTCTTTTGCGGCGTCAGGGCAATCTGCTCTGCGGTCGGCAGCTTTACGACCGGGTCCGATTTTATAGTGCCTGTTTTATGTTCTTCTTTTTTCTTCTGTACAAAACCGGAAGCCTTTATCTTGCCGGCCAGGTTGAATCCGCCGCCGGAGCCGCCCATCTTTAAATATGACTTCAGATAGTTTAAGAAATTATATTTCTTATGAAGCTCTTTGTCCTCAAAGCAGGAAGCCTGAATCAGGAATTCGTAGAACCTTACAAAATGTTTAACTGTCAGGATGATTTCATTGCGTTCTTCTGTCGGATGGCTTTCAATTGCTTTTTTGGTCTTCTGCAGCAGGTATGTCATATTTTTCTTTGCTTTTGCAGATATATCACCGGAATACAGTAAGTCATTAAATTTGTCCACGTCATCCGGGTCAATCACATAATAACCGTCCAGTTTTGCCTCAATATCATACATTGCAGACGGAGTTAATGAGTTGGATAACTCTGTGACAGTGTAGAACTTGGAAAAGTCCTTGATGATGTCGTCATAGTTGTTTACAAAGTCAAGAATGAAAGTATGTTTGTCATACGGCGGGCAGATACGGTTAAGGCGTGACAGCGTCTGGATGGTTGATACATCATGCAGTTTCTTTAAGATGTACATGGCACAGAGCTTCTTCTGGTCAAAGCCTGTCTGATATTTATCAGCAACGATAAGTACGTTGTAGTTGTCAGAGTCAAACTCAGTCGGCAGTTTCTTTTCTGCAAAGCCGTTCATTCCCGGTTCTGTATACTCTTTGTCTTCCAGTTTTACCTTTCCGGAGAATGCAACCAGGGCGTGAATGTCTGTATAGCCTTTTCTCTTCACATAGTCTTCAAAGCCCTGTCTGTATTTGACTGCCGCTTCTCGTGATGCGGTGATGACCATTGCTTTCGCCTGTCCATCCAGTTCAGTCATTACAGTTGTACGGAAATGTTCAATTATAATTTCCACACGCTGCATGATATTAGTCTCATGCAGGTCAATAAACCTTGCAATCTGGCGTTTTGCCTTATTGGTCTGATATTCCGGGTCTTCTTTAATCTCTTTGTTCAACTGGAAGTATGTGTCATATGTTGTGTAATTTTCCAGGACATTCAGGATGAAACCTTCTTCTATCGCCTGCTTCATGGAATACAGGTGGAATGCCTCATTTCTGCCCTTTGTATTGGTTCTTCCAAACAGTTTAAGCGTTGTCGGTTTCGGCGTAGCGGTAAATGCAAACACTGACACGTTTTCCGGCTTGCCGTTTTTGCTTACTTCTTTTGCCAGGATGTCTTCAGCATCTACCTCTTCGCCTTCCCTCAAAACATCGGTCACGGCCTTCATGTTTTTACCGGCAGTTGATGAATGTGCTTCGTCAATAATAACAGCAAAATGTTTATCTCTCAGCGCCTTTACATTACCCACAATATACGGGAACTTCTGGATAGTTGTCACAACAATCTTCGTATTACCTTCCAGCGCCCTGCCAAGGTCTGCAGATGTGCACTTTTCATCCATAACGCGGATGAACCCGGATTTATGCTCTAATGAAAGCACAGCCTGCTGCAGCTGGCGGTCTACTACTACCCTGTCAGTACAGATGATGATACTGTCAAAGATGATTTTATTGTTATCATCATGCAGTGACGCCAGGCGGTATGACAGCCAGGCAATCTCATTTGTCTTTCCGGAGCCGGCAGAATGCTGCAGCAGGTAGTTCTGGCTGCTCTTGTTTGTCATCACATCGTCAAGTACTTTACGGATAACGTCCAGCTGGTGGAATCTCGGGAAGATGACCGTTTCTGAAATCTTCTTTCTCGGCGTTCTGCCTTCTTTTGCTGCTCTTTTTTCGTCTTCTTTTTTCTCTTTTACTTCAATAAACATGAATTTGCTGATGATTTCAAGCACGGAGTCTTTTTGAAGGATGTTATCCCACATATAGTGGACGCTGTACTCGTCTTTTAAGATAGGGTTTCCGGCACCGGTATTAATACCTTCTCCCTTTCCCATGTTGAACGGCAGGAAAAATGTGGCCTCTCCATCAAGCTTGGTTGTCATATACACTTCTTCCAAATCCATCGCGAAAGACACCAGGACGCCGGCTTTGAATCTGAAAAGCCTTGTCTTCGGATTTCGCTCTGTTCTATACTGCAGAATCGCGTTCTCGTAGTTCTGGCCGGCTGCGTTGCATTTTAATTCAAACGCCATAATCGCAAGGCCGTTCAGGAACACGACCAGGTCAATTCTTTCTTTGTCCGACGCCCACACATCTTCTGACACAGAGAAGATGTTTTCGTGATACAGTTTATTGAGTTCTTTGTTATATGTTGTAGCCGGCTTTGCATGCATCAGCCTCAGCGGCACATTAGCAATCTCCACGCCGTGTTTCAGCACATCAAGCCTGCTGCCGCGTTTCTTTGTCTCTTCTGCATTGATAGCCGACACAATCACTTCTTCTGTCTTTTCTTTATATATTTTTTTAAGGCTTTCAATCTCATCCGGCTGTGTAGTTTCCAGGAACCGCATCAGTTCCGGGCGGCTGACGGCGAAAAACCTGTCGTAGTGGTCTGCCGGCTGGATTTCGTAGCCGCTGGCAGCAAGTTTTTTTAGTATGTATTTTTGGTATTCTTTTTCTGACAATATGTTATTCATCAAGGTCTCCTTCTGCCGGGAAGATGCTGCGGGCGGTATGGTATGCGGAGATTATATGGGGCGCTGCCCCACACCTCGGCAGGGCAATCGCCCTGCACCTTGCGAAAAACTTGCTTCGCTTGTTTTTCTGTACAAGGCCGCCCGCCTTTAGCTGGTATATCTTCCTTACGCTGCCGGCACTTCTTTCTTACCGGTTACATATTCATAAATTAATGATTCTTTGTATTCTTCAAGTGTTGCAATTTGGTCTTCGTAGTTCTGTAAAAGGGCGTCAATTTCGGAACATTTAGAGTCAAGGTAATCGGCGATTTGCTGCTGCTCTTCTTTTGTTTTTGGTAATAAAACACGTATTGTTTTAATTTCATCAATTGATAACTCTGGGCGTGTACTCTTTTGAGCAGCACTATCCCAAAATTGTCTGTATCCGATATTTGAACTTAAAACATAAAAAATATATTTAGGAACAATTGATTCAGATACAGTAATTTTCCCAACATGCGATGTTGTATTTGCCTTCTTAATAGATTCTGGTACTATACCAACTTTTCCAATTGTGGCTCCTGTTTTAGCAAATAAAATATCGTTTGGTTTTAATGTACTGTTTTGTATAGTTCTATTTTGTGCTTCAGAAATATAAACGACATTGTCCAAACATAAATCAGTGGCAAATCCAAGATTTTGAACTCTAATAAAAGGAATTCCATATTCTGTATAGTCAGTCGCCTTAATGCTTCCATGGTCTCCATCTCCAATTGGATACGGATGCGTATAATCTAAAATATGAGTAATTTTTGGAAAACTCCACCCATCCGGTATCTCCCCAATCCACTCAACCCCGGAATCCTTCATCTTCGCATCCTTATCCAGCCCCTTCGTCACCGCTTCTGTTATAACTGCTTTTTTGTATTCTTTTGCAGATTCCACGCGGGCACGTAGATTTTCAATAAGGTTATCAATCTCAGAACATTTGGAATCAAGGAAATCGGCGATGCGGTGTTGTTCTGGAATTGGTGGAATAATAATCATTGTATTTTCAAATTTTTCAGCAGATAAATCCCATTGGCCTTCTCGTATACCGCCAGATATCCTTCGAAATTCATCTTTGTAACAACCACGAATTAAATAATGAAAAAATTTTCCATCAAAAGAATCGTCATGAAATTTATAAATATAATATGCAGGACTAACTATGCCTTCATATTTAGACACTCCTAATGAACCTTGCCAGGCTTTCATTTTATTGATTACTAAATCGCCTTTTTGTACATATTTATATTTTGACGTATCTTCTGATGTAACATTATGATTATCATCCCTACTATCTTTTGGGATAACGCCATAATCTCTATAAACAGACAATACTTGCTTATCGGGTTTATTTTTGATTTCATTGCGTGTTAAATGATATTTTATTTTATTTACTCCCCACCCCTCCGGCACTTCTCCAATCCACGGAATACCGGAATCGCGCATTTTTCTTTCTTTTTTTTCGCTGTTTTTTTCTTCCATATATGTTAAACGTCTCCTTGTTACGCTGTTTTCTCTTCTTTTTTAACTTCTTCTATGCATATTACTTAAACAAGTTTTACAATAATATCAATCTTCTGCAAAAACGCAGTTTTTGCTCCGGGTCAAGGGATGAAATCCCTTGCCGGGGTATAAGGGGCGGGCAGCCCCTTATCTCTCTTTTTCTCTTTCTCTCTTTACCCGAAAAGCCTTGCTTCAATCTCTCCCGCTTCTTTAACCAGGCGTGCCATTTTTGCCGCAATGTCTTCTGATGCTGCCTGCTTCTGGTATTTGTAGAAGCAGCGTGTGAACGGTATTTCCGCGCTGGTCTTGATTACTGGCTTCTTCGCTGCCAGGTTTTCTTCAAAGAACCACTTGGCATCCGGGATGTGAGGCAGAACCTCACGCGCCATATAATCTTCAATGTCCTCGTCGTATTTTACAATCTCAGTGTCTTTGGTGTCTTTGTCATAAATGATTTCGCCTTTATTTTTGCCTTTCTTTTCTCTCTGTATTTCTGCATTTTTGTCCATCACAGATAAGGCATCGGCAATCTTGTCAACAAGTTTTGAATCAACATCCGGTAATACTTTATTGATTACCGGCAAAAAGGCTTCCGGCGACATATACTTTTCTTCTGATTTTGCCGCATTCAATGCGTTAATGATGCTGTCATATTGCTGCTTGGACTTTTTGAAGTCTTCCAGTTTTGTCCTCTCTTTTGCTGTCATATTTTCGCCTTTTTCTTCCAGTTCAAGGACTTTTGATTCGTCGTAGAGTTTTGACAGCACACCGCTCTGCATCAAGCGCTCAATGCTTTCATCTGTAATCTCATACCGTCTCTGCAGTGGCTGCATTACGGTATACTCACGGTAAATGAACTCTGTATTGTTGTAAATCTTAGAAAACTCATTTTCCTCAAAATCGCAATACAGCTTCGTGATAACCTCGCGGTCTTCCGGTGTAAACTCGTTCTTCTTGCTTCCAAGCGGTTTTCTTAATTTATGACAGATACCTGACGCATCAATCAGCTGAATCTTGCCGATACGTTCCGGGCGTTTATTCTTAGACAGAATCCAGCAAAAACTGCTGATGCCGGTGTTGTAAAACAAATCATTCGGCATTTGGATAATCGCTTCAACTAAATCATTCTTCAGCAGCCAGCGCCTAATCTGTGACTCACCTGACGCAGTTCCGCCGGTAAACAAAGGAGAACCGTTAGAGATGATTGCTGCACGTCCAACATGGTCATCCATCTTTGCAACTGCTGACTGCAAGAACAATAACTGAGAATCACTGCCAGCCGGGAGGCCTGCTCCCCATCTGCTGTCATCTTTTGCAAACTCCGCCTTAACCGCATCTTCCTGACCCTGTTTCGCGTTATCTCCGCTCCACGGAGTGCCGAATGGAGGATTTTCAATCAGAAACCGCATCTTTGTATCCGGGAAGCAGTCATTCTTCAATGTATCTGTATGCTTAAAGTTTTCTGCGTTCTGACCTTTGATGAGCATTTCAGCCTTACCGACTGCATAAGACGGCCCCATAAACTCCTGGCCAAACAATCTTACATCTGCTGAAGGATTATAGTGCTTCAGATATGTAAATGCAGTGGAGAGCATACCTCCAGTACCACAGGCCTGGTCACATACAGTAATGATTTTCTTATCATCAAAGATGTCATCACAGCCTTCTGACAGTAAGACAGAACATAGTAATTTGATGATATCCCTGCCAGTGTAAAACTGTCCGGCGTCTACATTCTGATAAAACCTGCCAATCAGGTTTTCAAAGATATACCCCATCTTGATGCTGTCATATGTTTCCGGGTTAAGGTCAAGTTCCGAGAACGCCTTCACAACGGAAAACAGGCAGCCATCCTTATCCATTTTTTCAATATGTTTTTCAATCTCCAATTCATTCAGGATATCTTTAACGTTATCGGAAAATCCTGTAACATATGCATTGAAATTTTTTGCAATATTATCTGCATCGTTACACAATTCTCTTAAATCAAACTGGCTAGTATTGTAAAACTGAAATCCGGAAATCTTACACATGGCTTTGTATGGATATGTCGGCATCTTTTCAAACATATCAACAACAGCCTGTTTTGTCTTTTCCAGTGTACACTCAAATCTTCTGATGATTACCATCGGAATGATAACATCGCCATATTTATCCGGCATATAAGAGCCGCGGAGCTTATTTGCAATACTCCAAATAAAATTCGCCTCAGTGGTTACATCAACGGGAGCTTCGTCCCAAATAGCATTTAATCCCATATTGTTATTTTTCCTTTTCTATATATTTTCCCGCGCTTCGCAGTGCTTGATTTCTCATATATACAGTATACCAGATTTCGCATATTTTTTGAGTTTTTTGCGAGAAAAACAACAAAAAAAGAAGCTTACGCTTCTTCCAGATTAACACGCCGCACTCTGTTCTTTAATTTATCATTTTCAGCTCCCCAATTCATTCTGGTGTGCTCTGCTGTCCTGGCATCATTACCGCCGAAAAACACTTTTGGCTTATTCATACGTTTCACACACGCATCAAACGTATGCTCCAAAATCATATCAGACATGCTCATCATCTTCGTCACTCCTCTCTACTGGTTCTTCCCTTCTTGCTTCTCATCTTTTCCTACAGGCATCCTCTCTCATATTTCCCTGTCATTCATTCACTCATCTCTCTTTACTCTTTCATCTCTTCCATCCTTCCGTGTCTTTCACTGAAAGACACACCCCGCGCCTTCGGCGCGTCCTTTCGGCGCCATGCGGCGCCTCGAACTCTGGTACTGACTTTTTTCTCGCTGGCTTCCATCCCTCTACTCCGTCTCTCCCGGACGCTCTGAAGGTTATCGCTGCCGCATACTCTTTTCCACGCTACGGCCGAGGGATTGTCGCTGCCGCCTAACGCGCCCTTAAGATATCCGACGTCCTGATTGCTCGAGGCGCTTACTTAAACCTTATCGGACGCCTTAAAAGTACTGCGTTTCGGGGGCGCTCGGCGCTGCCAATTCGCATTTACGGCATCGCCAGTATTTCCAAGCCTATGCGAAACCGCTGCTGCATCATTAGACAGTCATTTCACGGCATCACCTAAGATTTATAAGGCTTTTACTGTACTACATCACTTCGCGATTTCGCTCCGGCTTTTCAATACCCTTTTATGTGCTGGCAATTGTACTACGTCCCGTTCTTTCGTTCCTGCCTTCATCACCTTTCGGGGACGTTGGCCGCCAATACGCTTCTTGAGCCAGTAAATCTCAATCTTGCCAATAAATTTTCGTTCGCGGTGATGCAGTCCGGAACTGAGGTGCCGGAGCGAATTGGCATAGTTTCTCCTTTGCATCAGGCGCAGACTACCCC
>ENA-OQIK01000426-OQIK01000426.1-human-gut-metagenome-genome-assembly--contig:-NODE-426-length-26834-cov-8.403932_pt1 | contig 26834 bp, 14 predicted proteins | sample MGYA00242578_ERZ504743 | MGnify/ENA primary metagenome ERZ504743 (study PRJEB26092, sample SAMD00036441) | human gut metagenome | host: Homo sapiens | study: EMG produced TPA metagenomics assembly of...
GGATTGACGGTACAAGGTACATACGGTCCCCAGAGGGATTTAGCAGTGAGGGCGGTAACAGCATGGTTATAATCCGAACCACCCTCGGCCATCAGCAGCAGATAGCGATTGTCTATTTTATATAAATGAGGTCCTTCGGCATACTTTGCATTAGCCGCATGGCCATAGGCCAATGTCTTCCGTTCTCCGACCAAACGTCCTTTCTGAAGGTCCAGCTCCTGCATCCATACGGCACACTGGGCCGGCCATGTGCTCTTAAAATCCCAACGGTTGCCTGTATAATAGCAGCGTCCGTCCTCATCAAAGAACAGGGAGGGGTCGATACCGGGAGCATCTTTCAGCCACACCGGATCCGACCAGGGACCAGCCGGATTCTTGGCTGTCATATAGAAATTGCCACCACAGCCGTGAGCTGTGGTGATGAGATAGAATGTTCCATTATGATAACGCAAAGTGGGGGCCCAGATGCCGTCATTATCCGTCATACCGTTAAAGTCGATAGCCTTGGGATTGGTTAACGCATGACCGATAAGCGACCAGTTAGCCAGATCACGGCTGTGATAAACAGGAATGCCGGGAAACCATGTGAACGATGAGGTGACTAGATAATAGTCTTCCCCTACCCGGCAGATAGAGGGATCGGGATGGAATCCCGTGCGAATGGGATTGGAAATGGAATCCGGGACAAGGGTTTCCCCTATCATTCTTACACACAAAAGGACGGTGGTTAATAGTAAAATAAATCTTTTCATTTGTAAATATTAAGCGTTTTACTTGAATAAAACAAATTAAGGAAAGACAAATTAGTTTTTTTCAAATATTGGAAAAGAGATGGAACTTTTCCCCAAATTTTGTGACGTAGCAAGAGCAATACCACGTTGTTTATTCTCATTTACGGCGCAATAAAAATGGTAAACAATTCCATTCCATTTTATAACATATGATTTATGCGCATAACGCCTATCATATTCTTCTGATGGAAAAACTAAATCTTCCCCTTCCCATTTTGTCCAATGGACCAAATCATATGAGCAGGCAAATGTATTAAATGCTCCATATTTACGTTTTTTCCAAAAAGCTCCAAAATAAAACATCACATATACATCATCTATTTTTTGAATAACACCGTCACCTGTAATGCCCTCATTATGGTCAATAACAGGATTATTCACATATCTATGCCAATGTATCATGTCATTAGAAAGAGCTATTCCAATACGTTCCGCTTTTATATTATTCTTAGGATTGACTCCCGCTGCATTATAAAACATCACAAAAGGAAATCCCAATTTTTTTTTCTTATCCTTTATTACAAATGACTTATATTGAGTTATTTTTTCCCACCATGCTGCAGAACTATCCCGTGGAGAAAGAACAGGTTTGTCAAAGACTTGCCATTCATGTGCTTTAGTAATATCTCCTATGGTATAAGCAGTACCTATTTGGAGACATCCTCTTTCGTAACCTGAAATTTCTCCACCAAAATAAGACATCCAATATTTACCATCAAACTTTTCTGGTTCATAACTTCCTCCCCATTTGTAATCAATTAAAGCAATATAACCTGCTCGTTGATTTTTATCCCAACGCTTACTATTAGCATCAGGGAATGATAAAATGTGTCCCATTTTCTTCCAATTTAGTAAATCGTCACTTACTGCAAGGTGGGTTTCATAGCCGCGCCCTCCTTTATTCTGTTGTCCGTCATAGACTATATACGACATATACCATTTCCCTTTTATTCTAAATATGGTAGGGCAATCTATCAAATGTTTGTTATCGGTAGGTACAACTACCATTCCATATTTATAAGGAGTCTTTACTTCTTCATAAATTTGTTTCATTACTTTTTCAGGAATAACATTTTTTTGTTGAGCCATACTAGGTAACAGCATAGTAATAAATAGTAAAATAAAAAATAACTTTTTCATGAATTATAACTTTAAAAGAGATAGTGGTCATTTAGAACTCTTTTTAGGGCCAAATGGCCATTCCTATATTAGTTAAAATATGGATATCTCATATCATTTTACTCAGTGATCTCCTCATTTAATTTTAGATGATTGAACATTTACCAGCTATACCCTTTAAGGAAGGGGCGTTCCGGAACCCTTAATGGAAGAGTGGCATCTTTATAAAATATTTTGGCTGCGGAATGCTGCAAAGTATTTTTGCTCCGTGGAAGAAGTAATATCCGTCCTTTCTGGCCATGCAAATCTTGTAAAGGTAACATCTGACATGGATTAATAAATTTAGACCCATAACCAGCTACGTGTACATTTTGAGATAATATAATATTGCCGTGCATTTTATCCACACCGATATTGCCAAGTTCATCCCATACTATTATTCCAGTTTCATCGGAGGAAGACAATAAAGATAGCTCTACATGACTTCGATTACCGGAAAATCTATAATCATCTTTATGCAGGCTCCATATTCCCCGTTCATTATGTTTGGTCTTTCCCGGAACAGAGCTGTATATTCCTTGTCCTAACCAGTGAAATGTGTTGATTTGTGGACTCATCATTAAGGTCAAACCACATTCTGTTAATTTACCACGTGCTTTAGGCGATGCTGTCAATATATAATCAATGGCTATAACTCCATTGTTATGCACAAGAATAGTAACCTCACCATTAATATATTGTCCGATACTGTCCACACGGTTCCATTGACAGTTTAGCTTCGTTTCACGTCCCTCTGCTGTATTATACACTTTATAAAACTTTATTTCCGGTTTCAATATATAAGGTTCCCAGCAAAACATATTAGATGATGTTCGGCTTTCTAATACTTGTGAAAATTCACGTCCAACGCGCAAATAAAATGGTGATTGCATTAGTACGTTATCATTCCTTTTATCTTTAATAACCAAATCTCCTTTACCGGTCACTGTAACTGTCATCTGTTTATCGGGTATGGCTGAAAGAATGACATGTTTATACTCTTTCATTCCCAAATTGACAGGAAGTGCCCGTTCATAGATGGAAGTTCCTTTTTCATCTACAACAGATACACATAACATTACATCATTATACAGTATATTTGAGGGAAGATTTGAAGGAATTTCAAATCTTTCTTTTGCTTTAGGTGATGCCTCTAATGAAATACTTCCGGAAGCCACTTGCCTGTTAAGATTCTGTAAAGACCAATGCAAACTATAACCTTTCAGTGTACGGAAATCATAGTTGTTTTGTATGGTTAACTGCAAAGGATATTGTAACGTATCTTCCATGATTTGTACAGGACTATATAATTTACGCACTAACCAATAATCTTCCTGCGGAGTTCCTTCTGCGTAGATGATTCCATCATTTGCCTCTTTATTACGTTCAAGCGCACCCGGAGGGTTGATATATCCATAACTGTCCAGATAATGAAGTGAATCCAGCATGATTCCTTTTAGCCAAGAATATTTAGGAGCTTTAGTCACAGCAGCTCCATCCATCCAACACCAAATGGCTCCGCCGGCAAATCCAGGAGTATCTAAAATACGTTCCCATTTTTGTTCAAACTCTCCAAAACCAAGACCTAAGGAATGGGCATATTCTGTTTGAAGAAAAGGAAGTGTAGCCTTTTGAGCCACTATATCCAACTGCTTTTCATTCAAATAATGTCCCATTAATACGTTAATATCCGGATGAGGATTTTCCATCATTTTCATCATGACGCCTATTGTCTGAGGGAAACCGCGAAGACGGGTCGGATCTATTTCCTTTACTAATGTTGCAACAGAACCTGCAACAGTCTTGTTTTCATTGCCCAATGACCAAATAATTACACTCGGATGGTTTTTGTCACGAGCAATTGTTGTAGCTGTGCGTTCTTCTATCTCTTTATTATACTTGCTGTCTATAAGGTATTCTCCACCTCTTGAAGCTAAAGGGATTTCATTGCAAACGTAGAAGCCCATTTCGTCACAAAGATCATAAAATGCCGGGTGCATAGGATAATGAGCTGTACGGATAAAATTTATATGTGCCTTCTTCATTTGAAGGAGCTGCTTTTGCCATTCTTCCATTGTATAAGCACTGCCTAAATAAGGGTGGACTTCACTTGCACATACACCACGTAGCCGTATCGGCTTTCCGTTTAATGTAATTTCACGACCAACCGATTTGACTTCACGCAACCCCACACGACGAGAAATACGATGTAAAATATTACCTTTAGTATTACATAAGCAAGCCTCGAGTATATATAGCACTGGGGTTTCCGCTGTCCATAAACGTATATTGGTAAGATGTTTTTTTATTTCGCATGTACCATTTTCAGATACAGTTTGCTCAAAATCAGATATCTTCTGACCATTTTCATCCTGAACAGATAATCGGAGTATGGCTTTGTCTATATTTCCTTGCGTTTGTACACGCACCTGAATATCAGCTTCGTTGTCCATGCAGTTCTCAGAAATAAAGGTTATGTCTTCAATATATTGATGTGGTAACGTGAATAATGTGACATCTCGATTGATGCCGCAAAAAGTCCAATTATCCATCGTGTCAAACTTCCAAGCAAAACTCCGAGTCGTTACTTTCACGCACAAAGTGTTATTGCCTGTCTGCAAAAATGGAGTTATATCGAAATTACAGGGATTAGAACCACTACCGTAATTTCCTGCAAATTGCCCATTAACCCAACATTCATATCCCATGTGAACTCCGTCAAAACGGAGTACGACACGTTGTTTTTCCCAATTGGAAGGAATTGAAAAACGAGTGCGATATAATCCCATGCATGCTGTTAAATCATGTCCATATTCAGGTTGCTTAAAACCTTGAGGTTCCCAGTTTCCTGGTACGTGAATTTCATTCCAGTTAAGATCATTAAACTCACTTTTTATCCATTCATCGGGTATGACGCTTTGCAGAGAAGGCAGCATCATAAATTTCCATGTGCCATTTAATGACATTACACCAGGTGAGCCAGTCTGAGCTGATGGCAGTATTGTAACGGGCAAGATATGTTGGGCAGCTAGTCGAGCACTAAATACAAATAAGAAAAATAAAAAAATAACGTATGATTTCATATTTGATTATTTATTATTTACAAAATTAAGGATTGATAAAAAGAGTCTGTTAATTAACGACCAACAGACTCTATTTAAATGGTTTATCAAATTAGATAGGATAATTGGGATCGGATATATTATCAGGATTTTGTTCTAAGGCCGGATTTGAATCCAATGAAGTCTGGGGAATCTTCCACAAGAATGACTGTTGTGGAACAAATTGCAATTTATCATACAAATAATACCCTAGATCAAAATATTTGCGTACATGTTCATATACATTTTTACCCAGCCGATTAGTACGCAGCTCGTCAAAATACAATTGTCCCTCCCCCAACAGTTCCCATGAACGTTCTTGATACACGGCTTTATCAAAATCTTCCTTTGAAAGCCCTGATGTTACGGGAGTGGGTAATGAGCGTTGATGTACTTCATTTAATTTTTCATAGGCATCAGATGTAGGACCGTTCAGATAATTTTCTACTTCTGCATAATTCAGAAGAACATCTGAATAGCGAATTAAAATAAAGTTTGCTTTGGCACAACCGCTGGTGTAGGCAGCTTCGGTACGATCGTAGAATTTCACATTTCCAGGACCTGAAGTGAGCCATCCACCTGTTACACCTCCATAAAAGCCATGATTTTCGGGAACCCAATAGCGTTTTTCTCCTGCATCAGTTAAGTATTCCGTAAGCATACATGACAGACGTGTGTCTTCAGGCAGATAAGAAAAATAAGCTTGATGAGAAACTGATGCACGATGGTATTGTTTACTGCCTAATGACTTTTGTGTATCCATAACGCCAAAGTATAAATGTAACTCATTGTTGGCATTAGTTCCGAATTGACATTCAAAAAGTGATTCTTTTGTGTTTTTTGCAGCTTCTTCTACATACCAGTACCATAGGTCTTTATAATCAGGTAAAAGTTCATATTCATGTGAATCGATGACTTCGCCCAGGTATTTCTTTGCTTGCTGAAAATCGGATGTATTGTTATTATTCATACAGCCACGTGTTAAATATACATCACCCAATAATGCTTGTGCGGCGCCTTTGCTTGCCTTGTAGTAGGCACCGCTTCCCCACTGTGAACGAGTGGGCAGATTAGCTATGCAATATTCCAAGTCTTGGATAATATAGTCATAAGTCTCATCAGCGGTTTTACGAGGAATTTCAAGCCCATCCAATCCGGAAGTATATGATTCTGGAATAGCCAATCCACCATAAATACGTAACATAGTGAACATGGTGTAAGCACGTATAAAACGTACTTGTGCATAAATTTGTGCCCGTGTTTGTTCTGCCATATCGATTCCTTCACCACGTCCCAGTATTACATTGGCACGATTGATCACATCATAACCACTATCCCAAATTTGGAAATTATAAGTGGTTGACTGGTTTACATTTTGCCATGCATTCAAAGCTTTTGAATTTTGTTTGGTATGTCCCGGAGAGTAATGCTCAGTCATAATTTCTAATTGGTATATTAAAGCCCAATTGGATGCAAATGAGCGGAAACCGGCATAAACACCGGTCAATGCAGTATTCAGTTGTTCTTCTGTTTTGTAATAACTTCCTGGGTCAATGAATGTATAAGGAGTCTCGGTTAAATCTGTACATCCTGCAAACATAGAAACAAAAATAGCCAGTACTGTTGTTTTTATACTTTGGCATCTTATTTTGGATGCATCTATATGGAAAAATAATGATCTCATATAATTGTTAATTTAATGATTACTTAAAATTTAGCATTTACTCCAATGGTTATGGTCTTGATCCAAGGATTACTTGTATCACCATTCTCAGGATTATACCCTCTATGGTTGGCAAAAGTGATAAAGTTCTGTAAGTTCACGAAAGCGCTGATTCCCTTTATTCCTTTAATACCTTTGATTGGATTATTTCCAAAATCATAAGAAAGAGCGATACTTTTGATAATAAAATAATTCCATCCACTATTGCTTCTGTCTGATAAGTATAGGTTAGAGGCTCCCGCTCTAGGGAATGTACCGTTAGGATTAGATGGACTCCACATACGTTCATAGGCGTATTTTGATGGTAGGCAGCAACGATTATCTGTTTGGTTTTCACCTACCAATAGATAATTAAAACTATCTCCATATCCATGAATTCCGATCTTCATATCTGAGTTTGAAGCACCAACTGCGGCAAAATCGTGCGCTCCTTGCCCTAAAATATCTAAATGAAATTTTTTATATTCAAGGTTTAGAGCCACCCCATAAAAGAAGTTGGGTTCTGTTTCACCAATATTGATTTGGTCTTTAGCGGTTATTGCTTTATCATCATCAATATCGGCATACATTTCATCTCCTAGTTGGGCAGTCGGAACAATCTTTTGATAAGCTGCTAATTGCTCTTCTGTCTTAATAATTCCTTCTGATTTTAATCCATAAATAGAAAGTAATGATTCACCGACTTTCAAATATTTACTTAGACCTAAACCAGACGTAACGGTTATTGACTCTACATCATTATACAGCTCTTTAATTTCATTTTTGTTCTTACTTATATTGACAGTTGCATCCAGTTTGAAATCTTTTGTTTCAACAATGCGCCCGGATAATGCTATTTCCACCCCTTTATTGCTGACAATACCAATATTGCTCAACATAGTGGAAAAGCCGGAAGTAGAAGGAATAGGTACATCATATAACAAATCTGAAGTACGGCGGGAATAATAATCGACATTCAGATGAATTCTATTCCATAATGACAAATCGAAACCTAGATCGAACTGTTTGGTGCGTTCCCATTTTAAATCTGGATTCCCTATTGTTTCATAAAATCCTTGCATGAGTGCGTCATTATAAATGTAATTTTTGGATTTTAATTGTGCCAATGATTTGTAATTACCTATTTCCTGATTACCTGTAATACCATAGCTTCCACGTAGCTTTAAATTAGTAATAACCTTGTTATTCGCCAAGAAAGTTTCTTCAGAAATGCGCCACCCTAAACCAACAGATGGGAAGAATCCCCATTTATTATTAGTTCCGAAACGTGAAGAACCGTCATAACGTGCTGTCGCTGTCATCAGGTAACGGTCTTTGTAAGCATAGGTAAAGCGTCCGGTAAATGAAATAAGGGTGTTACCATATTTTCCACTGGCGTAGCTCATAGTTTCGCGGTCGGCCAATCCCATATCCCATGCGCCTGTTTCATCATTTTGGAATCCTTTACCACTGATTGATAAGTTTTCATATACATAATCTTGCCATGAATAAACTCCTGTAGCTGAAAAACGATGTTCATCCCAGTTTTTTGTATAAGTAAGGATATTTTCCGTTATCCGGCTTAATTCTTTAATATATCCATTACCTCCATTGCCTGATCCCGTAGCCGTTGTCTGTTTGGATGAACCATAGTTGTAATTTCTTACATTGGCTATATCGATGCCGAAATTTGTTTTAAAAGTCAAGTCTTTGGTTATTTTAAGTTCTGCATATACATCTCCAAACAAACGACTGGTTGTCCTAGTGTTGGTGACTTCACCGTAATTGGCTATAGGATTCCATCTTGCGTCATCCGAGAAGAATCCGGCTATGGCTGGGTTATCTGCTGGTATTGCAAAACTTCCATCTTCATTTTTAACAGGCAACGTAGGCCATCCGCTTCTCCAAATGGAACTAAGACTACCAGCTGTATTCCCGATTCCAGCTTTGGCTTGTTCGGTATATGCATATTGCAGATGACTACCGATGGTTAAGAAACGATTGAATTTATGCTGTATGTTGCTACGGAATGTATATTTATCAAATTTGGCACTGGAAATCAATCCATTCTGTAAAAACATCCCTCCTGATACCATATATTGTGTATCTCCTGTTGTCCCATCAAAAGAGATGCTGTAATCTTGAACAGGAGCGCTATCCTTAATAATTTCATCCTGCCAATCCGTGTGGATATCAGGAGCGGGATTAGCTGCTGTATATACAGGTGTTCCTTTAGCATTAGTGTATGCAGTGTTTATAAAGTCTACAAACTGCTCGTGATTCATCGTTTCTATCAAACGCCCGGGCATTTGGAAACCGTAAGTGGCATTGAAGGATAAGTTTTTAGCGTTTTTAGCACCTGTCTTGGTAGTTATCATTACTACTCCGTTAGCTCCTCTGGAACCATAAATAGCAGTTGCGGATGCATCTTTAAGTACTTCAATAGAAGCGATATCGTTAGCGTTTACTTCGGATATGGAACCATTCATCAAAGGGAAACCATCTACTACGTAAAGAGGGTCATTTCCCGCACTAATAGAACCGGAACCACGGATACGCATGGTTGGTGACTCACCGGGAATATTATTAGTCATGACTGAAACACCTGGTGCCCGTCCTTGCAATGCTTGTAAAGGATTACCTGCAGTGACTGATTTGATATCATTTGTTTTTACTTGCATGACGGCTCCTGTCAAATCCGTTTTTTTCATCGTACCATAGCCTACTACCACCACTTCATCAAGAGTTTCTGTATCTTCTTTCAATATTATATTAAGTTCTTTATTTCCAGAAACTTTCACTTCTTGAGAAACATACCCGATATACGTAATCTGTAAAACGGCATTCTTCGGGGCATCCAACACAAACCGCCCATCTATATCTGTTATCGTACCTATTGACTGACCTTTCACCGTGACATTGGCACCGATTATCGGCTCGCCATTCGTATCTTTCACAATACCTGTCACCTTATTTGCCTGTTGGGCAACTTCCCCATCTTTCGCCTTGCTCATCAGCATGATATTCTTACCCTCCATGGCATAATAAATATCAGTACCTTCAAAAACCTTATTCAACACTTCGGCTACAGATTTATTTTGCGCATTCACCTTCACATTGCGCTTCAGATTCACCTCGCTTACATTATATACAAACAGATAATCTGTCTGTTTTTCTATTTCACTGATTACCTTGCCTGTTGACATGTTATCCGCCACAACAGTCACCTTCATTGTCTGAGAATAAGACTCAGTGGCAAAAGCTGTTCCGGCAAAGACAAACAGGGCTAAGAGTGTGTTTCTCATCATACGGAATAAATGTTTAATTTCTACAATAGATTCCTGATACAAAATATTTTTCATATATTTGCATTACTAATTTTAGGTTCAACTTAAGATTATTTGAGAAAAAAATTGTCAATACGTAATTGACGTTTCCATGGGATGGTGTTGCAGCACTATCCCATTTCCTTTTTAGACCAGGTGTGTTATTTCATAGGCATATTCTCTTTTAAGGGTTAATTAATTGTTATCACATTCGTCTCATCATCCTTTGTATAAGTAAACTTATTATTGAGTCTCAAAACTTTCAGTACGTGTTCCACCCCATCTTTCGTGCGGAATTTACCTGTATAACGGTTCTTTAAAATCCGGGTATTATTTACCACAATATCCACCCCATAATACAGTTTCAGTTTCTCTATCATATCACGTACGGATATATCATTAAAACAAAGCAAGCCCTCACGCCACAAAAAATAATCGGCCTCCTTGATGCGTCCTTTTACCAGTCTGTTGCCTTTCAAGCTGGCCATCGTGTTCGGTTCCAGCCTCATTCCACTGTTATTCGAACCGGGCACTAAAATTTCGACAGCACCTTCCAACAAAGAAGTTTCCCATACGCTATCCGCTGCATAAGCCATTACATTGAACTCTGTACCCAGCACCTTCACATTACATTTGTTCGTCTCTACAATAAAAGGCTGTTCCACATTCTTTGTCACCGCAAAGTAACCCTCACCATCCAATTTCACATTTCGGATATCCCCTTTGAAACTTCCCGGGAAAGTCAAGGTACTGCGTGAGTTCAACCAGACTTTCGTACCATCCGCCAACATCAATTCCGCCCGTTGGCCCGCCGGCACATAAATGGACTGCCATGTTTTGTCTTCCGGTACCTGATGTTTTCCTGTCCAATAATGTGTACCCAACAAGACGATCGCCAATACCGCTGCTATCTTGGCAGCTTCCATACATATTCCGCGTAACGAGAAATGTTTCCTTTCCCGGCTATTCTCCTCCGCCACAGGTTCCGTACGCCACAATGCCATGTCATGCAACTTCCGTTGTGCCATATATTCACGCATATTCTCAGGATTTTCCTGTATCCATCCGGTCACACGCTGCTTTTCGACTTCAGTAGCATTTCCGGCTATATATTTTTGCAATAATTCAGGATTCATATTCTATGCTATTTTATTAGAAACGACTCAAGAAGAAATTACCCTAAAAGAAAATGAAGAAAAATATATAAAAATCATTTTTGTCCTCAAAAACATCCGTATCCCCATCCGGTCAGGCTTAATAATAAAAGAAGAAATAAAATAAAGGAAGATAATCTTTTAAAGTCACCCGCAGTACTTTCAATGCTTTTGATATATGATATTCCACCCCCTTTATAGAGATTTCCATCTCTTCGGCAATCTCTTTATTAGATTTATTTTCAAAACGGCTCAAAATAAATGCCCGTCGCGTCTGTTCCGACAAGGTGCTTAAAGTAGCACTGATGATTTTTTCCACTTCTTCCGAAAAAATCTCATCAGGATTGCACGCTTCCAAGGCAGACATACGGATAGACAATTCCTGTTGTTGCCAGTCGGCCATCACTTCAAAAGCACTGCGTTTTACCTCCTCGTGCTTTAGATAGTCCAAGGCCTTGTTCTTCAAAATTGCCAGTAACAACGGTAAGATATATTTCTCTTCAACAGGCTCGGCCTTCAACTTTTCCCACAACTTTATTAATGCCTCGGAGGCAATATCTTCTGCTGCCAAATCATTATGAACATATGATTTGGCAAAGAAAAAAGACTTCTTATAATAAGAGGTATAGATATCATTAAAAGAATTTCCAGGCATTTTGCTCATTTGTATATCGGTTGTGCTTTTCATCCATATTACGATGGTAGAGCAAAGTTAGTAATAAACCTTCGATAAAAACAAAATTATCCTGTTAATTCTTTCTCTTATATGCTATGAGCTTGCCTTATATGCAATCGCCCTCCACCGTCAGACTAAGCGGCAAAGAGGGAAAGTTGCCATAAATATAAAGTTCACGGACAAACACCCCTATACTGTCCGACTGGAAGGAAACTTTCAACTGTAAAGTATCTCCCGGAGCAGCATGATACTTGGAGCATCTCGTTTCCAGACAATCACAAGAAGAAACAATGTAATAAATATGTAAACTGTCACTTCTCGTGTTTTTATAGATAAAAACGCCACCACTAAAAAAGTCGAACAAACAAATCGCTAAGCAATCTTTTTCATTTATTTCGCCATATGCGATTCCCCCTGAAAAATCCTTCAAAAGCTTCATCCCTCCCGCAAACCCTTTGCCGGAGGGCGTTCCGGCTGAAAGATCACACTGGGAAAAAGCTTCAGGCCGCGGAAGAATCCTTCAGCTTCACCAGCCGGTACACATTGCCATACTCGGTATGAATGCGTTGTATTCCTAATGCAACCATCATCCTGCCCAACCGATTCGGAGTCACCCCGCGCATGGCTGCCGGATAATGCTTCTGCAAATAATTGAACAAATCCGTCGTGGTATAGGGCTTGGACAGCTCCCCTTTTTGCGGCATCCGGAAACAACGCAAAAACAGTTCCTGCTCGGCAGGCATTTTATAAAAATTCCGATTGCTATGCTGTATCTCCTTCTCTTCCTCTTCCGAGAACCAGTAACGCTCTCCCCCGACTAACTCCGCTTTCAACTGAGCGAACAATTGCGCATGATCGGGCGGTGTGCAGTCAATCTTATCATCCACCTCCGCACAAAGAAAACGGCGGCTTCCTGTGGGATCAGTCAGCAGGTCCGTCATATTGGACGTACCGATGAAAGAGGCGATACGAGGCAGATGACTGAATGCCGGACGATGTGCCCTGCGGAAAGTCAGTGTGGTCATCTGCATCAGATTCTTCAAAGCAGGCATCTGTCCGGCACGGTACTTATCGAACTCATCCATATTGATCAGTCCGAAAAGCGAAAGTTTCTGTTCACATCCACTCTCGCTCGTCAGGTCGAACTTGTCTATATAATAAGGTGTAAGTTCCTTAGGCATCAAAATCTTGCAAAAAGAAGACTTGCGCTTCCCCTGCTCACGGCTCACCAACATAGGCGCCACCGCATTGGCGCAATCCTGTGCCTGCCCCAGCCATTGGGCAGCAACACCCAGCATCCAACGGTGAAACCCTTTCACCCACATCGGTTTACGCGATATACGCACGGCCAGCGGAGTAACACGATCCACCCCGTCCCATTGAGGCAAGTGGTTCATATAATGCAGAAAAGGATGATAGTTTTCCACCTTTCTGGAATGGAGCAAACGGCTCACATCCTTATCCCAGCAATTGATGCCGCCGGTACGCGCCTCCAGGCAGAATGTATTCAAATCACGTTGAGCCACTATACCATACTCTTCATCCGGCATCTCTTTTCCACGATACTCCGTCTGTTCGGTGAGAAGGTTATAACGAAAATCATACCGTGCGGTCAAAAAGCACTGCAAGGCCTCCAGCATATTCTCCGGTTTCTTGCGCCCCGATTTGCCAGAAACCGCCTTTTCATCGATAGTTTCTGCCATACCAACTGCCTCGACAGCCGCTGGAAGAACAGTTTCGCCCACCGTTTCCATAGCCATTGAAGGCAACACTCTTTCCGGATTCGCACTTTTTCCCACGCATATCCTCATTTTCATACTCTTTTTGCACCAATTCAGTAATTTTTCCACTAATTTTTTCATCCTTTTTCATTATTTGGGGTTGTGTAATATCACAAAGATAACATACAAAATACTCTTTTACAAGCATTTACTACACACTACTGCAAAAAAGTGACTAAGCGAAAATAACTGGGAAATTATTCGTTTTTATCAAGACTATTTCATACTTTTGCACCGTCAAGTTAATCATTTCACTAGAATGATGAAGTTTCATCACTTGAGTGATACAACTTCATCACTTTAGTGATATAATTTCATCACCTAAGTGAAATGATTAACTTGAAAGGAAGTTGCAGCAAACTCTTCCGTACAAGAAAGCATAAACAACCGGATAAAAACAAATAAGCGAATGGCTATCAAATTTGAATTTTATGAATCACCCAATACGATAGGTACGCGCAAGAAGCGCTATCACGCCCGTGTAGTAAACTGGCAGCGCATCAACACCGACTATCTGGCACGGGAAATACAGTACGGCTCCTCGCTCACCGTGGCGGACATCAAGGCAACCATCATCTCGCTCAGCGAGAAACTGGCCTATTACTTGAAAGACGGCGCCCGGGTGCACATCGAAGGGATAGGGTATTTCCATATATCGCTTACCTGCCCCGAGACACGGACACCAAGCTCCACACGTGCCAACAAGGTGAAATTCAAATCGGTGACATTCCGTGCGGACAAATACCTGAAGCATCAGTTGAGCGACGTTAAGACCGAGCGTTCGAAATACAAGCCGCACTCCATGCCGGTGACAAAAGAGAGTATAGACGAGGCATTGACGGAATACTTCCTGACAAACAGCGTGCTGACACGCCGGAAGTTTGAATCGTTATGTGGACTGACACGTGCCACCGCAGGACGTTATATCGCCCAACTGGCGAAAGACAAAAAACTGCACAATATCTCCATTCCACGTAACCCCATCTATGAACCGATGCCGGGATTCTACGGAAAAGAGAAACTGCCCGAACCGAAGAACGAAACGGAAAACGTATCGGCAACAAACGACACGGACCTGACAATAAAGTAAATATACAACGAAACAATATAATAGAAAACTTCTACAAACGAAGCTCAAACCATAAAGAGCTGAAACTTCTACACTAGGCTGAAGGAATTCCGGGAGGAAATCCTTCAGCCGCTTTTCTTTATTGACGAACGTTTGCGAAGAGGCTGAAGGATTTGAAGGAAAAAACTGGGAAAACTTCGGGAGAGGTACTTTTCAGCCCACCAGCCATACCAGCATGGGCAAATAATCCTTTAAGGAAACACGAAGCAGCTTCAATGCCTGCAGGATGCGGTAAGCCACCGTCTGTGGTGACACATCCAGCACTTCGGCAATTTCTTTATAACTCAGTTCCTTAAAGCGATGCATCACAAAAGCCTCCCGATAACTGTCGGGCAGAGCAGCCATCGCCTCCTTTATTTTCCGGTCCAATTCCTCAAAACGAGCATAGTCCACTTCACACAATGCCGCCTGTGTCCTCTCATAAAAGGCAGCTTCAGCCTTGGTTTTCACCTGTTCCCGCGTCAAGTGGTTCAAGACCCTCCGATAGGTCATTTTGAACAAATACTTATTCAATGAAGACTCGATTATCAAATCCCCACGATTCTCCCATAGCCATAACATTACCTCCTGAACAATCTCTTCGGCATCTTCCAACGATACCAACCGGTGGGCATAGGCACACAGCATAGGATAGTATCTTCTGAATAAATGGTCAAAAGCATTACCATCCCCCTGTCGGAGAGCATTAAGCAAAGACAAGTCTTCGACGGTATGATTCATAGTATAATAACTGTTTTCCTTGCGCACAAAGATAGCGGTTTTTATCGGAAAAAACTTTTTTTTGAAAAAAAAGCATTTTTCGTTTAGATACCTTTCATTCTCGCTTGTCTTAATAATATAAAGGAAGAAATTAAAGCATAATTTATGGAAAACCATACCGATATAGAAACTTTGTTAACTAAATATTTCGAAGGGAAAACCACTCCTCCGGAAAATGAACAGATAGAAGCATGGCTGAATGCCGACGAGGAACATTTACATATAGCCAGGCAGCTGAATACGCTCTATCTAGCTGTAGACACGCAGCACATCACAAAGAAAATAGATACGGAAAAGGCGTTAGATAAGGTAAAAAGCAAAACAAAAGTTAGAAACCTGTCCTGGTGGGGATGGACACAACGCATTGCGGCCATCCTGTCCGTTCCCCTCCTGATAGGTGTATTGGCTCTGTATCCGGACAGACAGCAACCGGTAGTCACCGCTCAGATGGTGGAAATAAAAACCAATGCAGGCATGACTACCTCCGTCCTGTTACCGGACAGTACGGTGGTTCACCTCAATTCGGAATCCTCCCTCCGCTATCCCACCTTTTTCGACGGCGATGTACGCCAAGTGGAGTTAAACGGTGAAGCTTATTTCGATGTGACTCATCATCCCCGGAAACGGTTCATCGTCTCCACCCCTCATCATTCTCAGGTGGAGGTATACGGAACAAGTTTCAATGTGGAAGCATACGGTAATGAAACTCCCATTTCCACCACGCTTATCAAAGGCAGCGTAGGGTTTATTTATAAGAATAACAAAGGAAAATTTCAAAAGAGTATGCTCTCCCCCAGACAGAAGTTAGTTTATTCCCCACAAACCGGGGATATCAAGTGCTACGTCACTTCGGGCGAATCGGAGATTTCATGGAAAGACGGCAAGCTCATCTTTAATGACACTCCGCTGGATGAAGTGCTGCACATGCTTGGCAAGCGGTTCAATGTGGAATTCGTATTATCCAACAAAGAACTAAAAGGCTGTTCGTTCACAGGAACATTCACCCATCAGCGTCTGGAGCGTATTATGGAATATTTCCGGATTTCTTCCCGTATACGATGGCGGTACATTGACAGTGCAGATATAAAGACGGAAAAGCTGAAAATAGAAGTGTACTAATATACGTTTAACCCTTAATTTAAATACTAGAAAAATGAACAGACAACAGGCTCCCTAAACAAAAAACATACGGGAGGATATTGGCGTATCACCCCGTATGAAAAATCATCTTTCTATGCTTGTTTGGCGACAAGCAAAGACAACATTTTATTAACTTTATCTCAATTACAAAATTATGAAAAATTATTTTAGCGTCCAATTATTATGGATGATAAAGTCGTGTAGGTTAATCTTAAATAAAACTCCATTACCTATGAAACTAAGTGTACTCTTTTTAATCTGTTCGTTAAGTATGACTTATGCGGCAGAGTCGTATGCGCAAAAGACCATGATCAGTCTTGAAGTACGTAATGAAACAGTTGGCACTGTGTTGGAAAAGCTGAAAAAAGAATCGGGGTTTGATTTCTTCTTCAACAATAAACACGTAGATCTGAAACGTATTGTATCAGTTTCGGCAAACAACAATAATATATTCAAGATACTAGACCAGATCTTCGCAGGGACGAATGTGAAGTATTCAGTGCTTGAAAAGAAAATTATTCTTTCTACTGAGATTGTGCAAGGAATACAGCAAGGACAAATTAAGGTGACAGGTATTGTAAAAGATGCGAATGGCGAACCGATAATCGGTGCCAATGTCATCGTAAAAGGCCAGTCAACAGGTACAATCACAGATATAGACGGGCGGTTCGTTCTGGATACTCCAAAAGATGCCATTTTACAGATTACTTATATCGGGTATGTTTCTCAAGAAGTGAAAGTTTCCGGAAAGAAAGAACTTAATATAATATTGAAAGAAGATACAGAAACTCTTGACGAAGTGGTGGTAGTAGGCTATGGTACGATGAAAAAAAGAGACATTACAGGATCTGTTAGCTCCGTCAATACTTCCGTCCTCACTGCTGGATCTACTCCATCCGCAGCCGATGCTTTACAGGGTAGAATAGCTGGTGTAAACATCCAGAAGAATGCCGGACGTCCGGGAGGGAGTTATAGTATTCAGATCAGAGGTGTCAGTTCCATTAAGAATAAAAATAGTGGTCCTTTATATGTCATTGATGGTATTCCTACTTCTGAAGGAATGAACGACTTAAACCCCAGTGATATTGAAACTATAGATGTATTGAAAGATGCTTCAGCTACGGCTATATATGGTTCCCGTGGCGCTAATGGTGTAGTAATTGTAACAACCAAGAGAGGAGAAAAAGGCAAAGTATCCATTCAGTATGAAGGAAATGTAGGTTTTAAAGAAGCCAGTCATTTACCTGAGATGATGGAAGGAGATGAATACGTAAAATTTCGTACCGATTTATACCATCAGTTAGGCCGGAGCACGGATCGTAGCAATGCTGAATTCTTTACTCCGGAAGAATGGAACAGAATAGATCATGGTATTTATACAGACTGGGTTGATTTAGTATTACGTAAAGGCTTCCAAACCAGCAATACCATTACAGCTTCAGGCGGCGATGATAAAGGAACTTTCTCTATCGGTTTGGGACAATTAAAAGAAAACGGAACAATTGAAGGGCAGGATTATGATCGATATAATATGCATCTGAATATCAACCGGAAATTTACAGATAAATGGGAAGCAGGAGGAAGTTTGTATTTCACTTACAGCATTCAAAATGAAGGGAGTTATGAAACATTGCGTTCCGCCTTCCGGTTACCTTCCGTAGCGGCTCCATACGATGACGAAGGAAACATGTTATTTCGCGTATTCCGTAATGATGCCGTAACTAATCCCCTTTATGAAAGTACAGAAGATGGTGAATGGCGTGAAAAAAAACGATTCCGCGCTTTCGGTAATATCTACCTGAAATTCGAACCCATCAAAGGATTGAACTTCCGCACTCAATTCTCGCCACAAATGTTGAACAAACGCAATGGAGAATATTATGGTATGTGGTGCAAGAATGGAGGAGCTGGAAAAACCGACAATACAAGTGCCGTATATGAAACCAACAACCATTGGGGATATGTATGGGACAATCAAGCGACTTATGACAAACGTTTCGGAAAACATAGTCTGAATGTAAACCTTGTCCAAAGCATTCAATACCAACAATGGGAATCCTCTTATCAAAAAGCAAGAAACTTACCTTATAATAGTAAGTGGTATAACTTGGACGCAGTTGCATCAACCGATATTCAAGCATCACAAACAGACTATCAGCAGACTAGTCTTGCCTCATTTTTAGGTCGTATTCAATATTCATTTATGGATAAATATCTTTTCACTGTTTCGGGACGTTATGACGGCTCATCCAGATTGGCCGATGGTAATAAATGGGCATTTTTCCCCTCAGCCGCATTTGCATGGATGTTGGGTGAAGAGGAATTTATAAAGAAAGTGAATTTCATCAGTAGTTTAAAGTTGCGTCTTAGCTATGGTGTTACGGGCAACGATGCTGTTAGTATTTATGGGACACAGTCTAATGTGTCAAATAGGAATTACGATTTTGGAGGTGATGTTTCAACTTCTTATTATAAAAACGGTCTTGCTAATAGTAAATTAACTTGGGAACGGACACAGGAATTCAACATCGGTTTAGATTTTGGTTTCTTCAGAAACCGTATTAATGGTTCATTGGACGTATATCAACGCACCTCTAAAGATCTGATTATGGAACGCCAGTTACCTAGCACCACAGGATGGACTTCTGTTTGGGACAATATTGGAAAGGTGAGAAATACAGGGCTTGAGTTATCTATAAATACAATAAATGTCCAAACAAGTGATTTTTCCTGGCAGACAAATATAATTTTTGATACCAATAAAAATGAAATCCTTGAATTGTACGGAGGGAAAAAAGATGATATCGGTAACAAATGGTTTATTGGAGAGGCTATCAATGTAAATTATGACTATGAATTTGATGGAATATGGCAGACATCCGAAGCCGATAAAGCAGCCATATATGGCCAGACACCGGGACAAGTAAAGGTGAAAGATCAAAATCATGATAATGTCATTGATGCAAAAGATAAAGTGATTCTAGGGCAACAGCTACCCAAATGGACAGGAAGTATCACCAATACATTTACTTATAAAAACTGGGATTTGGCTTTCAATGTATATACCCGTCAAGGTGCCCAGTTAAACAGTACATTTGTTTCTTCGTTTATGGCATATGATGGTAATTACAACCAAGCTAAAGTTGATTATTGGACTGAAACCAATCCGACAAATAAATACCCTCAACCAGGAAATAAAGGAAAATATTTTTCTTCCATGTGCTATCAAGATGTATCTTTCGTAAGAGTAGGATATATCACACTAGGATATACTTTCCCCATGTCGCTGCTGAAACCTATAGGAATTAAAAGGCTGAAATTATATGCTACAGCCAACAATCCATTCCTTTTCACTTCTTTCAAAGGATTTGATCCAGAATGGGCAACTCAAAATACGTGGGGAGAAGCTACAAGTACAAGAACTTTTTTATTTGGTGTAAAACTTGCATTCTAAAAAAACAACAATATGAAAACAAAAATAAAATTATCTGCTCTACTATTCATCGCTTCTATAACTGTATCTTGTGACAACTTTCTAGAAGAAAAGAACCAGAGCAATATAACTGCAGAAAATTATTTCGTAACAGCTGACGGATACCGTTCTTTAGTAAACGCTGCTTATTCTACTTTAAGAACAGTTTGGGGAGACGAGCCTTGGTTGTATTGTCTAGGTACAGATATATTTACTCGCGGTGAAAGTGAATTAATTGGAGGTAGTTACGGAGGACGAGACACCCAAAGCCGCCAACTGAACGAATATGCAGAATTGGATGCCGAAAACCCTTGTGTAAAAGACCATTATGCAGACTTATATTATTCCATACAAGCATGTAATACAGCTCTAGCCCGAGCAAACGCAGTAAACGGAATTTCAGAAACAGAAATAGTTCAATCAAATGCCGAAGTAAGATTCCTTCGTGCTTATTATTATTTTCTTTTAGTTGAACAGTTCGGTGACGTACCTTTGGTTGAGGATGAAATTACATCAGCCATTACACACTTTGACCGCATTCCCGAGGCTGATATATATAAATACATCATCAATGAGTTAAGTGTAGTAGTCAGTAAGCTTCCGATTAAAGCTGCTGAGTTTGGCCGTGCCACTCAAGGAGCATGCAAAAACTTATTAAGCCTGGTTTATTTAACTCGAGGTTATAAAAGCTATGCTGATTCCGATGATTTCACTAAAGCTGCATCACTAGCGGACGAAGTAATCAATAGTGGAGAATATCGTCTTCTCCCTTCCTTCCAGGAAGTATTCAAAGAAGGTAATGAAATAAATGACGAAATTATCTTTTCAGTTCAATATGATGCCAAATCTTTAGGTGGAGATATTAATAATGGAAGCGGTCAGAATGCGATGTTCGGATGGGAACTATGGAGCAAAATTCCTAGTGGTTTCGAAATATACAATACAACCTATAACTGGCATAAACCGCAATTTACGCCCACACAATTTCTCTATTCACTCTACAATACAGACTCTGACTCACGCTATGATGTTACTTTTTTAAGTGAATATTATGCAACAAAAGATGATGGAAAAGTAAAAGCTGGCGATTTAAGAGTCTATTTTCCACATTATGACAAAGAATTTACAGTGAACGATTCTTTAGCCATCATGGCTGAACATCCCAATGCTATCATCATAACCAAAGAACTTTGGAAACAGGATATTGAAAATATAGGTGGTAGCGGAATTTTCCCCATGATATGGAAGTTTTTTGATTCAACAGCTCCTTGGCCATCCAACAATCAATCCTATTCAGGCACACGGGACATCTTCCTATTCCGGCTAGCAGAAACGTATTTGATTGCTTCAGAAGCCTATTTGCAGGCAGGTGATAAATCAAAAGCTGCCGAACGCCTTAACGCTGTACGCAAAAGAGCTGCCATCCCCGGTCACGAAAAAGATATGATCATAAATGAAGCAGATATTGATATAAATACGATTCTGGATGAACGTGCACGTGAACTAGCTGGTGAATACAAGCGTTGGCCTGATTTAAAACGTACCAATACACTTATTGAACGTACATTAAAACATAATAATCTAGCAAAGAAAACAAACAAAATGGATAACCATATTTTATTAAGACCAATTCCACAAACTGTTATTGATCAAGATTCGGAAGGAATAGAGCAAAATGCAGGCTATTGATAGGATTATTAATAAATAAATTTATACACAAAAGGCATATCAAAACATATTGATAAAATTTCAGAGCATACAATATTTTTGATATGCCCTTTTTAAGTATCAGAAAAAGACCAATCAAGGAAAGTTGTTGTTGGAAAATTAATAATTTAAAACAGAATATGCGACATACAATCATACATCTATTATTATTAATGATAGTAGTAAAGGCCAACGGTTTTGAACTGAAAAGTGGGCACACAATTCATATAGCTTGTGATACAACAGAAATGGAACCGGTAGTAAAATCAGCACTTAAAATGCTAGTAAATGATTTCCAAGCAGTATTGTCATCGGATGTCTGTATAGGAAAAGAAGGTAATATTATTATTAATAAAGACACCACCCTGTTAGATAAACGTAAAGAAGCTTTCCAACTTAAAGTTTCGGATGACCAACTTTATGTAACGGGAAGTGATGCACATGGCGTCGCATATGGAATACTGGAAATTTCCCGGCTGATAGGCGTGTCACCTTGGGAATGGTGGGCTGATGTTATGCCTCTAAAACGATCATCCTTTTCGCTTGCAAACGGCTACGTAAATCTGCAAGCTCCTTCCGTAGAATTTCGCGGTATCTTTATCAATGATGAAGATTGGGGATTAATGCCATGGTCAAGCCTACACTACGAACCTTGGCACAAACCCGGTCGTATTGGTCCCAAGACCAATGCGCGCATTTTCGAATTAATGTTACGCTTACGTGCAAATACCTATTGGCCTGCCATGCATGAATGTACGCAACCTTTTTTCTTAACACAAGGAAATCGTGAAGTAGCTGAACAATACGGTATCTACATTGGAGGTTCACACTGCGAACCAATGGCTTCAAGCACAGCCGGTGAATGGAGAAAACGAGGAAAAGGAGAATACGATTATGTGAACAACAGCAAAAATGTTTATGAATTTTGGGAACAAAGAGTAAAGGAAGTGGCAAACCAACCCATACTTTATACTATAGGTATGCGTGGAGTACACGACGGAGCTATGAATGGTGCAAAAACGATAAAGGAACAGAAAGCCGTGTTGCAACATGTATTTGCTGACCAACGTCATTTACTACAACAATATGTTAACCAAGACGTAACAAAAGTTCCACAAGTCTTTATTCCTTATAAAGAAGTTATGGATATATATGACGCAGGACTTGAAGTTCCTGAAGATGTATGCTTGATGTGGTGCGATGACAACTATGGATATATTCATCATTTTCCTACGGATGAAGAACGTCAGCGGAAAGGAGGAAACGGTGTGTATTACCACATATCTTATTGGGGACGCCCACATGATTATCTATGGTTGGGTACTTTCTCACCCGCACTACTCTATCAACAAATGACGACCGCCTATGATAGTGGCATACAAAAATTATGGGTATTGAATGTAGGTGACATCAAGCCTGCTGAATATCAGATAGAATTATTCATGGATATGGCTTGGGACATTCACTCCGTCAGAAAACAGGGTATCACAAAGCATCTCAGCCATTTCCTACAAAGAGAATTCGGTAACCAGTTGGGCAAACGTCTTTTACCTCTGATGAAAGAACATTATCGATTAGCATATATCCGCAAGCCGGAATTCATGGGAAATACTCGTGAAGAAGAGTATCACACCAACGATTATCGTATTATAAAAGATATGCCATGGAGCGAAAAATATATTGACACACGTTTAGCGGCCTATCAAAAATTGGAAGATGAGGTAGAAACTTGCTTTAATAAAGTTATTCCGGAACGTCAAGACGCCTATTTCCAATTAGTCAAATACCCTTTGCAGGCATCAGCGGAAATGAATAAAAAAATACTTTATGCTCAGAAAGCTCGCCACGGGCTGGAATCATGGTCAAAAAGTGATGCAGCATTTGATAGTATTGTTTCACTAACACGTATCTATAATATAGGTTTCCATAATAATAGTAAATGGCATAGAATGATGGATTTTCAACCTAGGCGTTTACCAGTATTTGAACCTGTAGATCATAAAGCTGCGACTTCTCCTATAATAAAAGAGCGCAAGTACATTGCCAAATGGAATGGAGCAGACTGCACAAATGGGGATTACTCCCCCTGTGAAGGCCTCGGTTATGAAGAAAAGGCCATAACCATCCCGAAAAATAAGAGTGTAAACTATACATTTGACGCAATAAATACTGATTCAGTAGAGATTGAAGTACATTTGCTTCCTTGCCATCCTATTGAAGGAAAGTCAATTCGCATTGCGCTTTCACTTGACGGGCAGCAGATTCCTGCAAGTAATTACGAAACATATGGGCGAAGTGAAATATGGAAAGAGAATGTATTAAGAAACAAAGCAATCTTACATTTCACCCTCCCACTTTCCCAAAATGAGAAACATTGTCTTCAAGTAAAAGCAATAGATAAAGGAGTCATTCTTGACCAACTATTTGTTTTTCCAAAAACACAATGATACTCAAAAGAATTATGAATATCTCTTTTTCTATTTATCACTTATAAACAAACAGATTGAAGATATAGTTTTTTGTACAAAAACACAGGAATTGAAATCAAAATCCATTTGTTCTCTATTTTGATATTACGATCTTTGCATAATAATAAAAATAGATAGCGTAAAGATTCCAACCTATAATTTTTATATTAATGTTCAAGATAGAACATTAGTGCATTATTGAATAAATAAAATATGAATATACAATAAGAACATGATGAAATATTTACTATTCTTGTTGTTCCTCTTATTGAAAGCAGGAACAGCTACAGCTCAAAACAATTTAGTAGTCAACGGTATTCCATGGTTTGATGACAAGGGAAATATTGTCAATGCACATGGCGCTTGTATTGTGGAAGAAAACGGAAGATATTATCTTTTCGGAGAATGGAAATCGGACAAAAGTAACGCTTTCCCCGGCTTCTCATGTTATTCTTCGGATGACCTTGTAAACTGGAAATTCGAGAACATTGTCCTTAGAGTCCAACCCGAAGGCATCCTCGGTCCCAATCGCGTAGGTGAGCGTGTAAAAGTGATGAAATGCCCTAAGACGGGCGAGTATATCATGCTGATGCATGCCGATGATATGGGATACAAGGACCCTTATATCGGTTTAGCCACCTGCAAAACGATTGCAGGTGACTATCAGTTGCAGGGACCGTTGCTCTATAAGGGACAACCTGTAAAACGCTGGGATATGGGAACCTTTCAGGACACCGATGGAAAAGGATATTTACTGATTCATCATGGCCCTGTTTATCGGTTAAGCGATGATTACCGTTCGATAGAGGCTGAAGTGGCCCACATTAAAGGCATGGGCGAATCACCGGCCATGTTCAAAAAGAATGGTGTCTATTTTATGCTTACCTCAAACCTGACCAGTTGGGAGAAAAATGACAACTTCTATTTTACGGCTCCCCAGATAGAAGGTCCTTGGACGAAACAAGGGCTGTTCTGCCCGGAAGGCAAGCTGACCTACAATTCGCAAAGTACATTTGTATTCCCGTTGAAATGCGGTAATGATACCATACCTATGTTTATGGGGGATCGTTGGTCTTATCCGCATCAGGCCTCAGCCGCCACATATGTATGGATGCCTTTACAAGTGGATGGAACAAAAATATCCATCCCTGAATATTGGCAGGCATGGGACATCAGGAAGCTAAAACCGGCGGACGCTCTGAACAAAGGGAAAAAGTTGTACGGGGCATGGAAGTCCAATCAAAAAGGAGACGTGTTGGAGATAGCGTTCAAAGGAACTCATGCCGCTATTGTTGGAGAAACAAACCCTCATGGCGGATATGCCAAAGTAAGTGTATTAAATGCCGAGAAAGATACTGTATATTCTTCATTGGTAGATTTCTACAGCAAGTATCCGGAAAAAGCAATTCGAATTATAACACCGAAAATGCCGAAGGCAAATTATACCTTACAGGTTGAAGTAACAGGAATACGACCGGTATGGACAGACAAAACAAAAACAATCTATGGAAGTGACGACACTTTCGTAACGATAGACAATGTCTATCACTTTTGAGCTATTCCATATCTTATGCAAAAGGGCTGAGATACAGAATTAACCATGCAAAAGACAGAAGAAATGTAACACTGAAAAATTTGAAGTATAATAATTGCTAATATATTAAATAACGATGAGAAATATTATAATAACGCGCAGTTTCATATTTCTAAACAGAAAAATAAAAAGATTACTTTTACTGTTAGTTACTATTTTTTTGTGTGCAAGAATGATGGGAGAAACGATTATTCCGGATTCCATTTCCAATCCCATTCGCACGGGATTCCATCCAGATCCTTCCATCTGCCGGGTAGGGGAAGACTATTATCTAGTCACTTCATCATTCACATGGTTTCCCGGACTTCCTATTTATCACAGCCGTGATCTGGCTAACTGGTCGCTTATCGGTCATGCATTAACCAACCCCAAGGCTATTGACTTCAGCGGCATGACGGATAATGACGGCATCTGGGCCCCCACTTTACGTTATCATAATGGAACATTCTATCTTATCACCACAGCTCATGGCTGTGGTGGCAATTTCTATATGACAGCCAAGAATCCGGCCGGCCCCTGGTCGGATCCGGTATGGCTGAAAGATGCTCCCGGCATAGATCCTTCTCTTTTTTTTGATGAGGATGGACGCTGTTATTATACAGGCAATCGCTGGGATTTTAAGAGCGCATGGCCTGCCCAGTGTGCCGTATGGATGCAGGAGCTGGATCTCCAAAAAAGATGTCTGGTCGGAGAACGAAAAACATTGGCCTATGGCCATGCGGCTAATGCAAAATACGCCGAAGGGCCTCATTTATACAAAATAAAGGACCACTATCTATTGTTGATGGCTGAAGGAGGATCGGATTATAACCATGCTGTTACCGCCCTCACTGCTAAATCCCTCTGGGGACCGTATGTACCTTGTACCGTCAATCC
>ENA-OQIK01000448-OQIK01000448.1-human-gut-metagenome-genome-assembly--contig:-NODE-448-length-25727-cov-6.119727_pt1 | contig 25727 bp, 35 predicted proteins | sample MGYA00242578_ERZ504743 | MGnify/ENA primary metagenome ERZ504743 (study PRJEB26092, sample SAMD00036441) | human gut metagenome | host: Homo sapiens | study: EMG produced TPA metagenomics assembly of...
AAGGCATTAACGGTTTCACAGTATAAAAAAGAATATCTTCCGGCATTAAAAAAAGAAAAGGAATACCTCAATGATACAGACAAGTTTGTTTACGAAAATGCCTGCCGGAATGTAGATGATGCATACAACAGATTTTTTAAGGGGTTGTCTGGATTCCCGAAATATGCTTCCAGGACGAAGCCGAGCGGAAACAGTTTCACAACCAATTTCACGAACAATAATATTGAGCTGAAAATGATTGACGGCATCCCGTATGTTAAGCTGCCAAAAATCGGAAATGTGAGATTTATACTTCCAAAAGGAAAAATACTGACAGACATCCAGCCGCATGGAGTTACAATCAAAGCGGCAACCGTAAGCAGGGAGCCAGATGGCTCATACCGTATCGCTCTCAGAATTGAGAATGTGATTGATAAGCCGGTATTTCCCACTGTTATCAACGCAAGGGAGATAATCTCTGTTGACCTTGGACTGAAAGAATTTGGTGTTTTTGGAAACCTGGAAGAATCAATTCCCGTACCAAATCCGAGATGGATTCAGGTTCACGCAAAGAGATTGCGGAGATTCCAACAGAGCCTTTCAAGAAAACAGTATGACCACAAAACGCATACCGGCTCAAAGAATTGGGAAAAAGCCAGGGCTAAGGTTGCAAAAGAGCAGCGGAAGATTGCTGACCAGAGAAGGGATTTTCACCACAAGCTTTCAAGAGCCATTACGGACAATTGCGTTGCCTTCATATGTGAAGACCTTGCGGTCAAGAATATGATGAAGAATCGCCATCTGTCAAAGTCAATCGCATCTGTTGGCTGGTCTCAGTTTTTAACAATGATACAGTATAAGATGGAGCGCGCCGGTAAATATTTCAGAAAAATCAGCAGATGGTATCCATCATCACAAACATGCGGCTGCTGCGGGTATAAAAATACAGATGTTAAGGATTTGGGCGTCAGAAAATGGAAATGCCCGAAGTGTGGAACCTGGCATGACCGAGATGTCAATGCTCAGCAGAATATATATAAGATTGGGGCGAAGATGCTCCAGGACGAAGGGATACAGATTGTTGGTCTCCCTGTAACAAGCAAATCTGCAAACTGATTCTTCAGAAATAACTGTTAACTAAGCAACGGGTAAAACCGGTCACATATAGACAAGCACTCCGGAGACGGAAATAACCAGATAACGAAGCAACGGTACCTCGGGGAAGCGTGGAAGCCGTGGTGAAAGTCCACTTAAAAAGCCTGCACCGCAGTAGGACTGTCAGCGTAAGGGCACTGATAGAGAGTCTGAGTAAGACACGGCCGGAAGGCAATGCATCGGACAGATGAAGCAGGAAAGAAGATAGGAGGAAAGGTGTAACCGGGTCGCAAGACTAGAAAAGCCTGACGGACTGTCGGAAGCCCGTGACTTCAGTCATGGGTTCTTCATACAAAAGAAGAAGCGGAAGACAGAGTATATAAGTTTGTAACAAAAGAAGCAAACAATGCGCTTTTATTTGGGTATGCAAAACGCCTTAAGGCTAGTGGAACTCCAGAAGATGAAATTAAAACTCGTCCTATATATAACTGTGATACTTACAAGTATTCTGAATCTATGAAAAAAGAGTGCGCTGAGGTAATTAAATCAGTTACGCAAAAAGATTCCTGATTTTACTGCCGAAGCATATAAGGAAGCAGATGCGGCAAAGAAAAGAGAAATATAAGAAAAGAAAGCTGAACAAAAAAAAGGAGTATAATGATTATATTTCATGTGTGTCAGCGAAAAGAACACAGCTTGCGCAAGAAGTAAAAGATGCTGAGTTTGAGTCCTTGCTAGAATATCTTATGTTTTTGGAGGTTTACGAAACATGTCTTACATCTGGCAGCTCTGGAAGATGTTCTCTTGTTAATATGTTTGAGCATCGAAAAAAAACAATAGAATAATACATAATTATCAACATTGTCCACCGAAGAAATTAGGTGGACTTTTTTTGCTCAGAAACAAAATTTTTCTGCATATTGTAAGAAAGCGGTGCGTCTCCACCGAAGAAAGAGAGAACTGAAAAAAGCAGCGCGTCCCTGCCAGCTGTGAAGCGAAACGGGAACCGAAAAAAGCGGTGCTCCTCTACCAAAAAACGAGGCCGAAAAAAGACAACGTTTAAAATACAGAAGCCCACAGGTTTCTTACTGGCTTCTGTTTTTTTTCGTATGGAAAATATAGCATATTAAAATTGTAAACAATAAAAATAAAATAAGAAACAAGAAAGGAGCAAAAAATATGCTTGAATTAAAAGGAAAATACAATACCACAAAGGTTTTCACTGACAATGTTGACAATGAGACCATCAGCCAGGTAATAGAATTGCTGAACCAGGATTACATCAAAGATGCGAAAATCAGAATCATGCCTGACTGCCATGCAGGCACCGGATGCGTCATCGGTACGACAATGACAATTTCTGATAAGGTATGCCCGAATCTGGTTGGTGTAGATATTGGCTGCGGTATGCTGGCTGTCAGGATTGCAGAAAAGGATGTTGACCTTCCAAAGCTGGATAATGTAATTAATACATATGTTCCAGCAGGGTTCAATGTAAACGATGAACCGCTTGGCAATTTCAGCCATTTGAATGACTTGGTTGCTCCGGCTAATATATCGCTGGCTTATTGCAGCATTGGAAGCCTTGGAGGCGGCAATCATTTTATCGAACTTGATAAGGATGATGACGGAAACTTGTGGCTTGTAATCCATACTGGTTCCAGACATCTCGGACTGGAAGTTGCGAAATACTACCAAGAGCTCGCATACAAACAGCTGAAGGATTTAGATGTTGGTGACAAAATCAAGGCTGTAATTGCAGACTTGAAAGCAAAAGGAAGGGAAAAAGAAATTGAAAAAACAATCAACGCGTTAAAGATGCATGAGCCGCATATTCCGAAATCCTTGTGCTATGTTTCCGGCCAGGCGTTCAAAGACTATATCCACGATATGGAGATTGTCCAGAAGCATGCAGAGTTAAACAGAAAATATATTGCCGATGCAATCATTGAGAAGATGGGCTGGCATATTTGCGAAGAATTCCAGACAATACACAATTACATTGATACAAAAAATTTGATTCTTCGCAAAGGTTCCGTGTCTGCACGAGATGGCGAAAAACTGATAATCCCGATAAATATGCGTGACGGGTCTTTGATTTGTGTTGGAAAAGGCAATCCTGATTGGAATTATTCTGCACCGCATGGTGCCGGAAGGATTTTGTCAAGAAGCGAGGCGAAAGATGCTGTCGGGATTGATGAGTTTCGTGAATCTATGAAGGGAATATATTCTTCTTCTGTAATGGAATCTACGATAGACGAGTCGCCGATGGTGTATAAGCCGATGGAAGAGATAATGGAAAACATTAAAGACACTGTAGATATCGTGAAAGTAATTAAACCGGTATACAATTTTAAAGCACATTAGAAAACACCGCCTGGAGAAATCCAGGCGGTGTTTTATCAAACATGAATTCTCGCATACTAAAAATGTAATTAAAAGTTTTTAGAAAAAATAAAGATAGGAGAGCAAAACTATGAGAACAGCAGATTTGGATTTTATAAAAGTAACAGAAGTTGGAGGAATAGTTCGTTACAGCAGTAAGTCACCGGAAGGTCTTTGCTATATACCAGGTGTCCGCATGGAGACAAAACAGGAAGCAATAAATCGTCTTGTAGATATTGCGGTGAACGGATGCGGAGGTGCAGTAAAGTACACGGTTAATGGTTGGGAGGAAGTCCCAACCGATAGTTCTTTGACAGCCAAAAAGTCCAGAATAGAACAGGCTTTAGAAGACTTGCGAAATTTAAAATGCGAAGAATATGTGGTCGTGAAAGCAACAGTAACAAAACTAAAAAAAATATACTCTGACCTAAAAAGAGAAGAAGCAATCGCAGAAGAAAAGAAAAAAGCAGAGCATATTGCTGATTTAAAAGCAAAACGCAAAGCAATTGAAGAAGAGGCTATTGCTGCCGGCTTTAACTCTTTGAATGATTACATACTTTACAAAGCTGTCAATGTGTAATGTTTGCGCTGGTATCGCCAGCGCTCTTTTATTTTTTCGGCATACTGAAAGAAAACGAAAAAGGAGATTTAAAAAATGATAAAACGAGTACGGCTGGATTACAAGCCGGTAGCAAAGAGAACAAGTGAAGAGGCGGCATTTGTGGTGTCAGCTGAGCATGTGGCAGCGATAAATAAAAGCATAGAAAAGAAATTGGAAAAAAATAAGAGAGAACGAAGAGAGAGCGAAAAAGAGGCGGGAAAATATATTGTAAGATGAGCTGGTGCCTGTGCTTGTAGGCGTTTTTTTGCCTCCAAAAATCCCGCATATTAACTATACAACAAAAATAAGAAAAGGAGCAAAAACAATGATTGAAAATCCCAAAATCGGCCAGGAAGTCTGGTTCTTGGTGAGGTATGGACAAAGCCTCCGCAGAGCAAAAATTATAAACATTGACGAAGTTGAGGTTTCAGCCAAAAAATATCCATATGCAGATATTGAGCTAGAGGATGGATGTCGGATAATAGGAGAGTCACTGAAAACTTTGTATGCTTCGAAAGAAGAATTTCAAAAAGAATTAGAAAAAAAGCAGAAAGGAAATAATAACAATGATTGAAAATCCAAAAATTGGTCAGAAAGTTTGGTTCTTGGAACCTTGGGGACAGTGTATCCACAGTGCAAAAATTACAGCCCTTGGCGAGACTGAGGTTTCAGTCCGAAATCCTGAGAAATATCCGTATGCAGACATAGAGTGGGATGATGGCGGAAACAGCGGATGCCTTCTGAAAAACTTGTATGCTTCGCGTGAAGAACTTCAAAAAGAATTGAAAAAAGAAGAAGAAAAGAAGATTGCCGAAATCAAGGCTAAAATCAAAGATGCAAATGACCTGGTGGCGTTTATGTATGACCACTGCGTGGCCTGTGCGGAGGAGTATACTGATTGGACGGCGAGAAGAGCAGTTAAGGAAATCGCGAAGGAAATGCTTGGACTAGATTTGGACTAGATTTGGGATTGCAAGAAAAAGAGATGGAAATCGGCTTTGCCGGTTTCCTTTTTTTGTGTGTAGAGTGAAGTGGAATGGAAGAAAAAGAGATAAAGAATGAGAGCGGGAATATACTGACCGGTCAAGCCGGAATGAAGGTTACGGGCTGGCGGGAGGTTGTGTGGGCTGGTATGAAAAGATATGCGGTGAAAGGCTGTTGGCCGGCTGGCGCCGGGAGGGAAGTAGTAATTACCGGAAAGTGTAGCGCTCTGTAAAGAATCAAGCCGGAAAGGTGTTGGCCGGCTGTGACCGGAAAGGAGTTTACCGGCTGGCGCGGAAGCCTGGCGCGGTGTGTTTGCGGGGCGCGAAGCACCGCATATATTCCCGGTTTCAATGCTGACAAATTTCGGCATATTGGATATATAAAAAAATAAGAAAGGAGACAAAAATATGTCTTGTACGATTTGTGGATATGGTTTTCCAATTGCTGATGGGGATGCGGTAACGCTGGACTTTGAAAAAGCAAAAGAATTTTTAAAAAAGCATGTTGGGTCATTCGGTCAGACGGATGAGGAGATGCAGATTCTGGATGACTTAGAGCATGCTGAAAGTGAGGATGCCGAAGAGGATGAACTGGAAGATGTCATGTATGACATTGAAGATTCATTTGAAGATGAAGAAACTGGTGATACTGGCTTTGGCGCTGTCTTGGCCGTAATAATGCGACGCGAGACCGGGATTAACTTTAAGTTCTACGCTGCAGAGAATGACCTCGGGACGCCGCCGGCGATTCTGTGGGTTCCGATGTATCCGTGGATGCTGAACGAAAAAGAAAAAGGAATTACGGAAAGCGATTTGTATGATTTCTGCAGGAAGTATATGGACGAACTGGAAATCTACTGTGACCCGGAAGAGATGGAGTTGGAATATTATTCTTAAACAAGATATTGACATATTTAATCAAATCAAGTATCATATAGTAAAGAGAATTATATTTCTTGTATGTATAGTCTCTGGGAGTGACGGGACTTAAATTTCGAATATCGCTCAATTGTATGTATAATCTCCGGGAATGACGGGATTTAAATTTAGAATATCATTCAATTGTATGTGCATAGTCTCCGAGAGTGACGGGACTTAAATTTAGAATATCGCTCAATTGTATGTATACTTGAAGTAATAACTCCACTATATATTGTGGGGTTATTACTTTTTTCAGGAGAATTCAAATGATAAGACTTGTTAAGGTAAAACAGGAATTTTACTCTTTGTGCCAAGAGCATAATGTTGATGAAGAACTATTATTTAACGAAGCCGGAAGACCATGCGTTCTGTTAATACGTATGAATTATAAAAATAACGTGCATGATTTTGTAGTGCCACTAAGGTCTAACATTTCTGCCAGAACTCCGCGCAATCAATATTTTGCATTGCCGCCAAACTCATCAACAAGGCCTCAATGCAGGCATGGAATCCATTATTTCAAACTTTTTCCAATAAAGCGTGAGTATATAGACTCATACATAGTAAATGACGAATATCATACACGATTGCTTGAGATTATCAACAGAAATAAGCGGCAGATAATTGCTGCATGCCAAGATTATTTAAAACAATGTGAATCAGGTAATAAACATTTCATCACTCCAAACATAGACGGTATTTTATCAATATTGTAAAGCTTACATATATATTATGTAAGCTTTTTTTGTATTTAACTAACGCCCGAGAAATTCTCGGGCGTTTTTTCTTTGCTGGCATAAATTTGGCATATTGGATATATAAAAATCAACAAGAAAGGGAGTAAAAAAAATGAAAAAAAGAATTGAAGAAGATGATGTGATTTATATCATTGAGAAAAACAGCGGTGACTGTATTGATATTGATGTGAAACCAGGTGTTGAAGAAGTAAGCTTCAATGCTTCGTTTGGTCGTGAATATCTGCTTGGTGACTGTAAAAAGGTATTTCCTGACGTCAAGAAAATCGTGATTGATTACAGTGTATATGATATTGATATTCCCAATACATTATTTCCAAATGTGAAAGAGGTGGAATGTAGCAGCTGGTACGGAAAATACATAAAAAGCGGAAATTTGCTTCTAAGAAATGACAACGGCCAGATTTTGACAAACGTTTTTGGTAAAAAGGAAGGCGAGACCATAGACCTGAAATATGTAACCAAGATTGATGATGACGCTTTCTCTGGATGTATGGCTACAAAAATCATTAATTCAGGAAGTGTTACATCATGTGCAGAATATGCATTTAGAAATTCAGCAATTGGAGATTTAGAACCTGAACCGGCTGGAGCAGTTATTGTCGGGTCTATTCTTGTTAATATCGATGAAACTTCTGAAAATATTATTCTTCCTGACAAAAGAGTTTCACTGACGGCAATGCGAGACGGAATTAATTTTGATAATGTTAAAAGCATTACAGCGAACCGAGCTCAGACTGTGATTAATCTGCGGTATAAGCTGCCAGTTGGCGTAAAGATTATTTTAAAAGATAAATCTTATATTACAGACGAGCAGCTGTCAGGGTGGAGTCCTTTTCCAATTTTGGAATTAACTGAAGAAAATCCGTATTATTCTACAAAGGATGGATGCCTTCTATCAAAAGATGGGTTGGTTTTAGTTAAATATCCATCAGCTATTTCTGGAACAATACATATTCCTGATGGAATTGAAACTATTACATCGTATGCATTCATCCTCAGCGAGGCTGAGGAGATATATTTTCCTGATTCGCTGAGGGTCTTGATGCCGAAGTGTTTCTGGCTGTGTAATAAATTACAAAAAGTAGATTTTGGACATGGCATTGAGGAAATAGGCATTGGACATGATTGCAGTTTGTTTATGCAATGCAGCATGCTTCATGAGATTGAAATTCCGCCGCAGGTTAGAATAATTGGAGAAAGTGCATTTCTTGGAACAGCAATCAGCAAAGTGACTTTTCATGAAGGACTGACGCAAATTATGGATTATGCGTTTAAGCAGAGTTGTATTAAGGAGGTTACATTGCCAGCATCGTTAAAATATATCGGAAGACAAAGCTTTCCTGGCATGGATAGCGTCACACTGTCATCGGATAACATGCCTTATGGTATCACAGAAGCAATAACGTCAAATACGACACCAGATAACAGCCCTATATATATTAAAATCAAAAAGCCAGCTGCAACGGTTTTCATGCCCAGATATATTGTTACAGCAGATGCTGTCACATTAGACACACGGCTTGCAATCCCGTCATTCAGAGAAAAATGCGAAGAATTACTGTATGATTATGGAATGCAGCCGGAAATCAAGTGGAAGACTGCGATAAAAACAATGGAAGAATGCCCGAATGATGCAGTTAAAACATATCTCAGAAGAGTCAGCAAGAACATTATCGCAATGTACATGGAATTAAATGATGAGACTGGACTGATTGATTTTATAAAGCTTGGTATCATGACACCAAAAGCATTAGATGATACTTACAAAAAAGCAAAAGAAAAGGGCCTCACAACCGTGATGGCGTACATCTGCGAAGCACAGAAAGACATGAAAGGAAGCAACTCATCATTTTCACTTTGATAACTCGCGCTTTGCGCTCGTTACCAGCACGAAGTGCGGAGTAAGGCCGGAAGGCTGAACGAAGCATGTTTTAATTTTACTAACGACTTTTTGTCGGTTGAAGACTTTCCGCTCTTCGTTAATTTTTAAATCAGGCCGGAATTTTTCCGGCCGTTTTTTTTGTCTTGAGATTTCCAGCATACTGAAAATATAGAAAAGAAAAAGAAAGGAGAAGACAAAAATGAGTCTTAAGAACGAAAAATACAAAAACAAATTGGAAAACGGAAGAAAAAAGAAATTCGGAAAAGAATTTGCTGAGATTCCGAAAGGCAAGCATTATGTGGAGGAATTGGAGCCGCTGCTTGGTGCGGCGGTGGATTTGGAGTGCGACGACTGGGTGTTTATTCCAGGAGAGCTTGGCGGTATGCCGTGCGAGAAGCTGCTGTTGAAATCTGTGAAGCTGGTCAAGTGTCCGACAAGCAGAGAAATTGAATCCCCGGTGAAAATCTCAAAGAAAATCTGGACGGCTGTGGATGCTGATTTCAGGGAACGCCTTGGACTGGAAGGAGAGAAGGAAAAATATAAATCCGGTATCCATGGAAGGACTCCGATTCATGCGCGCGGAATTGTGTATGAACACAAGGTCTTTATTGATGGGATAAATGGCAAATTTGTAAAGAAAAATATTGGGTTTCAATGCTTTTCCATGTGGAAAGTTGGAGACAGGTAGGAGCAGACGCCGGCGAAGCCGGCGGCTGCCTTTTTTGTAAAAAGAAAAAAAAGGCTCTAAAAAACGACAAAAAAGAAAAATATTCGGCATATTAAAAGTATAAGAAATTTACAGAAAGGAGATGTACGATATGGCAAACTCAAACAGGAAGAAAGCCCGTAAATTACAGGCAGCCAAGAAAGCGAACGCCGCCGAAAGAGAGAAGGCTGCTAAGAAGGTAAAGCCTGCCGAAGAAAAACCGATAAAGTACACTATCACAGCAGAACAACAGGCTGACGGTACTTTTGAGTTTCACGGAGGCAAAGGCGGATTCAATATCATTAAGCAGAAGAATAAAGCATTAGAGCCTTACGGAAAACATTATGTGATTTTGGTGTTGGCAGTATGACTTGGGAAGGTCAGGATTATTTAGAATCAGTTAGAGATAATACAAGATGGGGAAAAATAAAAAAGATAGCAAAGGAAAAAGGACTTCCTTTAATGTTTGATACAGTTATCGACATTTCAAAAAATCTTATTATAGCAGCATTGTAAAAGAAGTATAAAACAAAAAGCACTTAAATACTTAAAACAGGAGGCAAAAAAAATATGAAAAGAAACTGGGAACTGATTGATTCCATCGTTAAAACAATTGCGGAAAGCGATAAGGATATTTTTGGAGTAAATGATTTTAAGTCTGCTGAGACCAGCGAAAAAGAAATCAAATATACTCTGAAACTGATGCTGGACAGAGGATTTGTTTTCGATGAAACAACCCGATACGGTGTTGTACAGGTTGGGCAGCTGACCTGGGATGGACAGAATTATTACGAAAGCGAAGTATCGCCAGACAGCCAGCGTGTACAGAAAAGACCACATCGTTAAGTATATGCCTGTAGCTTTTGCTGCAGGTTTTTTTAGTGTGTCACTTTCCTCTGCGTTTTGCATATTAGCCTTGAGCGAAAAATCCGCAAAAAAATAAGGGTTTTTGAAATTTGCGGCATATTGCGTGCAGAAGAAATAAGAGGTGTAGTCAATATGCAGGAGAGAAAATTTATATCATTGGCAGAAGCAAGACCAGATTTGGCAGCAGAATGGAATCATAAAAAAAACGGAATCTTAAAACCAGAAGATATAGCGCATAAAAGTGGTAAGAAAGTATGGTGGATTCAAGATGACAAAAATCCTGTTAATGATAAATTAATAAAATTTGAATGGGAGGATACGGTTATTCATAGAAGCGTAGATGGTAGAGGAAATCCTTTCAAATCTGGGCATAAAATATTAAAAGGGTATAATGATTTACAAACAGTAAATCCAGAACTGGCAAAGCAGTGGCATCCAACAAAAAATGGAAATTTAAAACCAGCCGATGTAACCGCGTATTCTAGGAAAAAAGTATGGTGGTTATTATCATATGATGATGCAAAAACAGGAAAACATTTTGATTTTGAATGGAAGGCAGCAATTTATGGTCGTCATGACGGAAATGGTTGTCCGTACTTAAATGGTAGAGCAGTGTGGAAAGGATTTAATGACTTACAAACAGTAAATCCTGAGTTTGCAAAATTATGGCATCCTACAAAAAACGGAAATTTAAAGCCAACAGATATAACCATTTGCCCTGGCCAAAAAATATGGTTGTTGCTGCCGTACGATGATGAAAAGACAGGAAAGCATTTTGATTTTGAATGGGAAACATCAATTAGTAGCCGTAACATACATAATTATAGATGTCCATATTTAAGTGGACAAGCAATATGGCATGGATTTAATGACCTTGAAACAACAAATCCAGAGCTTGCAAAACAATGGCATCCAACTAAAAATGGTGATTTAAAGCCAACTGATGTAACTGCCGGTTCTGGCAAAAGAGTATGGTGGTTATTACCATATGACGATATAAAAACAGGAAGACATTTTAATTTTGAATGGCAGGCCATAATTTGTAATCGTAATAAGAATACAGAAGGGTGCCCATATTTATCTGGCAAAATGATATATCAAGGATTTAATGATTTACAAACAGTAAATCCAGAGCTGGCAAAGCAATGGCATCCAACAAAAAATGGGAACTTAAAGCCAACAAATGTAATGGCGAATTCAAATAAAATTGTATGGTGGATGTATCAATATAACAATTTAGATGGAACTCATTTTAACTTTGAATGGAAAGCTAGTATTAACAGTCGGAATAGAGGTAACGGATGCCCGTATTTAAGTGGTCATGCAGTATATAGGGGATTTAACGATTTGCAAACAGTAAATCCAGAGTTAGCGAAGCAATGGCATCCGACTAAAAATGGGAATTTAAAGCCAACAGATGTAACAGCTAATTCAGAAAAGAAAGTTTGGTGGTTTTTATCGTACAATGATGAAAAGACTGGAAAGAATTTCAATTTTGAATGGAAGGCTATGATATGTAATCGAAATAACGGGAATGGCTGCCCATACTTAATGATATATAAGGGAGAAAAATATGTTCATCAGTATTTAAAGAGTAATAATATAAGTTTTATACAACAACAAAAGTTTTCTGACCTTATTGGTACTGGGGGTGGTTATTTATCTTACGATTTTTCAATACCGTCAAAAAAATATGGGTTAATATTAATAGAATACAACGGCATCCAGCATTACGAATCATCTGAATTTTTCGGCGGAGATGAACAGTTGAAAAAGCAAAAAGAGCATGATAGATTAAAAAAAGAATATGCAAAAAAGCATGGATATAAATTAATTATTATTAAATATACATATGATTCTTATGAGAGTATATCTGAATACATGGCAAAAGAATTAAAAAAAATAGAAATATGATAAAAAGAAGGAATCTTAATGGGAATAAGAAAAATATTGGAAAAAGAAATGAGCAAAAGCGGTGGCCGGGCGGAACTGGTGAAGGTTCCGCCGGAAAGAAGGCCGAGCAAGGAATCGCTGGACAGGCTGAACCGGGATGTTGAAGGGCTGGTGAGGATGACTGGGAATCAGGTGGGAAAATAAGGGATGTGAGCGAAAAAAGTGAAAAAAGATATGGAAGACAAAAACCCGCGCTTGACTAAAGTTCCGAAGTATGCGGCGATTGGTAAACTGTATCACGAGAAAGAAAAGAGGATTGAGGATGATGACATTTAATGAATTGTTAGAAGTAACAAAAGACATAGACTTAGAGGCCCTTGGGGTTTCCCTCGGTAAAGCAGCAAATAAATGTGACATGATTAGCTGCTTTGTGGATGGAGATGAATGGGTCATGCAAGAAGTAGACGATAGACAGCATGTTTTCGAAAAAAGGGGTAAAGAAGAGGATATTGTTAGAAAGGTATACGGAAATATTAAACTTAGAATTCGATAGCAAAAATAATAATACTATTCCCATATTCTAATATGATTTTATCTAACTTTAGTGCAGAAAACCCCATCCGACGAAGTAACAATACTCCTTGTTACGTAGTCGGGTGTGGATGTTCAAGTTTAGCCGACGTCTAGGTCCAATAGCCGGAGGCTTCTTTTTTTTCTAAAACTTTCTGAATTCCAGTAGAAAAAATTTCCCGCATATTAAGTGTATCTAACAATACATGTCCAAGAAAGGAAGAAAAAATATGCAGAACAATACATTTGAATCTCGCCGCCGCCTTGAGAAAATGCCGTTTGATAAACGCTTTGATGTTGACGGAAACTCTGAACTCTGCCACGCAACCGGATATGAGGTGTTTGATGGTGAGGACTGGTGGGATGAGTTCGTGGATTCTAACGGAGATTTCCAGTATGGAAGATAACTCCGGGAAGCAATTTTGCCTGTAGAAATTCTGCAGGCAAAATTTAAGCAGGGCTTGATTTTTTCGCTCTGCTGATGTATACTATATTAAAAGGAAGCCGAGTAAACGGTTTATCCCAATATTACTATAATGTAATTTTATTTTTTCCGTCGTCTATTGGCCGTAGTCGACGGTTTTTTCTTATGCTTACGCTTCTTCTTGCGGTTCTTCTTATTTGTGCGCCAAAGAAATTCTAAACATTGGAGCTCGATAAGGAACAATGCAATAATGAATGATGCTTCAGACATAATATCACCTCCCTTGTATAAAATTCAGGAGAGTGACCTCCCCCGTAAGCAAGGTTAACTGCTACAAGAGAGATAAACCGTCTACCGCAATTCGGCTTCCTGATAAATATTATACCAAATACTGAAAGATAACGCAAACAAAAATCTACACAATACCGCCTGCTTAAATTTTGCAGGCAATTTTTTTTGCAAAAAAATAATCTGCCAGTCAAAAAATCCGGCATATTAAATATAAAGAAAAAGGAGGCAAAAAAATGCCTGAAAAAATATTAACAATCGATAATTCAACATTTTTTGTAACCTGCCGCATCGGCGAAGAGCTGCAGGATGTACAGAGTATTCAGTGGTTCTTGGCTGGAGATAATCAGAGACTTCTTGCAGACCAGACCTGCCAGTCTGTAATCCTGGATGCCGCCTGGATTGCCAAACAGGCAGAAGGAAAATGGCTTGGCTGCCGGTATATTCTGGACGGAATAAAATACGAAAAAATGCTGTGTTTCCTGTCCGGTGACCTGATGACACTGCTGAAACGGAATTCTTTCGACCGTATTGATGTATGTGATACATATGGAAATACAAAAGATGTATACACAAAAAAAAGGAGTGAAAAATAATGCAGAAAAATAGATATAAGACAAGACATAAAGCGGCGCGCCATTCAGCAAAGCAGCGCCGTAACAAAAAGATGCTGGAAGACGTCAGCCTGCTGAATGTATGGCGTGGGAATGGCTTTGCGATGTGTGGTTTTGGTGAGAAGTCAAAAACGCTTGCAAAAATAAAACACGCGATGAGATGCATGAAGTGGTCAAGGCAGCGTGCGACACGAGGCTTTGCAGACTGCGATGTCTGGAATATGTATGGATATCTTGAAGAACTGATGCCGGCGATGCTGCAGTATTTGAAAGATAACCGGGTGGGAAGCCCGGCAATGCTCGGGGAAAATTATACTGACGAAAACGGGTTCATGCAGAATGATACCTGTCATAAAGAATGGGATAAAATCCTTGACCGGATGATTTTTCTCTGGGGAGAATTGGATGAAGAAAAATGTACAAAAAAGAATCCTTACGACGAAGCTTATACAAAGGCGATGAAAGAGTTTACGGAAAAGTACGGCTTTTTCGGGGAGAAGCTTGAGACAGAAGAGGAAAAAGAAAAAAGAAAAAAATCCGGCGGACGCTTGGTGCATTTCATGAGCGAGATTCCGGAGTATGCGACGATTGATAAGCTGTATCACGATGAGGAAAAGAGGATTGATGAATATAGAGAGAAGTGCAAGGACGAGGTATTTGATTTAATGAAGAAGTATTTCTTCTCGTTGTGGGATTGAGGGGGATTTTTGATTTGATTAGAGACATGCGCTGCCGAAAGGCAGCGCATGCTTTTTGTAAAAATAGAAAGCCTGCATATTACAAATATATGATAAAAAAGAAAGGAGAAAAGAAATGGTAAAATACATTCTAATGCCGGAAACAACTATCCAGAAAATAAGAAAAGGAGATAAATTTTTCGTGAATGGAGAGTTTAATCCGAATGCGGCCAGACTTATAACTGCAGCACATGACGCATACTTTTGGGTTGATGACGGCAATATGCCACATTGGACTGTGGATGCGGAAGAAGGCGGATGTTATGGATATGGAGAAATCTGCCAGCAGGTTTAAGTTTTTCTATACAGCCAGAAATTTTGGCTGTATTTTTTTTTGTGCTTATAAACAATTCGGCATATTGCATTTAAATAAAGAAAGAAAGGAAGATGTAATATGGCATATTTGTACCACGTAACAACAGAAGAAAATGCGAAAAGTATACTTAAAAATGGCCTAATTCCGAAAATCGGAGAGAGAAGCCAGCTTGTCGGCGAAACAGAAAAATACGTGTACCTTTGCGGAAGGAAAGATGTTCCATTCTGGTCTCTGATTCTGGATAAGCCGGTTGTTTTGCGGGTGGAAATGAAAGACGGAGAAGTTAATGAGAATAATGTATACCAATACAGCTATTATTCGGAAACTTTGGCAGAAACTGCAATCCCTGCTGAAAGGATACGAAAAAGCCGGGTCTCAAGAAGCCTGACTGATGAGCAGATGAAAGACTTGGCACTATCATATGTAGATATGATTTCGCTTATATGTGTTAAGTTTGCGGAATACATCACATATATTGACGATGAGCCGGAAGAAGGGGCGGCGGAAGACAGACAGGCGATAGAGCTGACGATTGAAGCGTTGAAGTTCACGCTGCCGCATTTAAATTTCTCCGGCGTAAACGCAAAAATGCTGCGTGACCATCTGCACGAAAGAGGAGATGGCGGGTGCACCTTGTGTGACAGGTATGAACCAAACTGGAAGGAAGGAGAAAAATATATCAGATTGTATGACCTTCTGAACAGTCATCCTCTGGCGACAGACAATACAAAATGGCTGTATAAATGGCTGAAAAAGACTTTTCCGAGACGCCTTCGTGTTAATACGGGCGGCTGGACGGGCTGAAATTGTGCACTGCTGAGAAGCAGTGCTTTTTTTTTGCGTAAGCGGTGAATTCAGCATATTAAATACGACAAAGAAAACAATAGTTTCACAAAGAAAGGAAGAAAAACATGAAAACAATATTATATCATGTAACAAAAGCAAATCTTGTTGATTCAATTTTCAAAAATGGCTTAGTTCCATTTGTCGGGCCAAGAAGTTATGTTTCAGGAGAGCAAGAAGCTCATATTTACTTATGCGATAAAGAAAGCGTTCCAATGTGGAAAGCTCTTCTTAACGCCGATACTGTTCTCAGAATTGTAATAGATGACAGTATCTTAAGAAATGACAAGATATGCCATTTCTGTCAATATACGGGCTATTCTGAATATTTCTTAATTAAGCCAATTGCTCCAAAGAATATTTGCATCAGCCGCGAAGAATTCGTGTTATCCGAAGAAGAAAAGCATCTGATAATGATATCTAAAATTAACGAAATTACAGAACTTTGCAACGCTTATTTACACGTGATAGTTTTGCCGAATTCAAAAAGTACAGAATCAAAGTTACGTTTTTTAAGCAATGTTAATTTAACTGCGGAAATGATAAAAGAAACAATTGAGAAATTTGATTATAGTGAATTGCCAATAGATTATATTTTGGACTACATATCTTCTGGCGAACAGACATTGTTTACGATGGTGCAAGCAACGCCGAAAACTCAATTAATGCTTTATGAATTACTTAAAACATATCCAACCAAAGACCCGAATGTGTTATGGCTGTATCATTGGGTTGATGAAGTCTTTGCACAAAGGATATATGATTACGCCAAACAAAATGGATTTGCATGATACCACTGCCCGGAAATTTTTCCGGGCTTTTTTTCGTCCATCTCCCCACACTTAATTTTTTTTCGCAAAAATATACCCTTTCTCAAAAAATTTTGCATATTAAATGTAAATACAAAAAAGAATACAGGAATTCAAAAAAGGAGATAAAAATGCGTAAAAAAATATTATTACTGACACTTACATTATCCGCAGTAGTGATGACATCCGGCTGCGGCTGCGGTAAGCCAAAAACAGTTGAGGAGGATATCGTAGCTGAAAGCGAGAAAAAAGATACAGTTGATATAACGGCTGACCCAACCGATTCGCCGACACCGACAATTAAGACGGAGGATGACTTTACGGAAGAGGATTTCAAAAACACGGAATATGTCACCATAGATAACGTAAACGTGAGGGCAAACCCGGATGCAAATTCTGACATCATCAGCAGCATGGAAAAAGGGTCACGGGTTAAGGTATCCGGACGAAAAGAGGATAAAGAAGGCAATAAATGGTACAAAGTATCTGCTGATGATTCGGGCACGATTGGATACATGTCGACGAAATATGTTAACATTGTCCATAAGAAAGGAGATACAGCAAAATGAGAAAAGGCAAAGACCCAAACAAGAAGCCACCGACAAAAAGACAGAAGATTATCTGGACTTCATTCATCGTAATCTGTGTTTTGATGATAGCGGTAATGATATGCGGAGTTTTCGGGCTTAAGAAAGCAAAGCTATTTAAAGATAGTGCCAAGGAAGTTAAATATGAAAAATTCCTTGAAATGATTGATGACAAAAAAGTCAAAGACATCAAATGGTCAGAGGATGAAGAGACCATCACTTTCAGCGACAAGAAAGATAAGTCTTATACAACAGCCAATCCGAAATATGAAGACTTTAAAAAAGATATGCTTGAGAAAGGCATTGAAGTGAAAGAGACAAATGGCCTTGGAAAATACGAAACACCGATTATGATGGGCGTGCAGATGCTGATGTATATCATTCTCTTCGCGATTATGATTAAATGTACCGGCATGGGCTCATTAATCTCCCCGAAAGAGGCAAAAGAAGCAGAAAGTAATGTCAAGTTTAAAGATGTTGCCGGTCTGGAAGAGGTCAAGGAAGACCTGATGACAGTAGTTGATTTCTTAAAGAATCCTGATAAATATAAAGAAGCCGGAGCTGAGATTCCGAAAGGTATTCTCCTTTATGGCCCTCCAGGCACTGGAAAAACACTCCTCGCAAAGGCTGTTGCCGGTGAGGCTGGTGTAAAATTCAAAGCCGTTTCCGGTTCTGACTTTGATGAAAAATATGTAGGCGTTGGAGCCAGCAAGATGAGAAAGCTTTTTGATGACGCAAAATCAAATGCGCCATGCATCATTTTCATTGACGAGATTGATTCAATGGGAGGAAAGAGACATTCAAAACAGAGCAATTATGACAGACAGACATTAAATACACTGTTATCTGAAATGGATGGCTTTGATGGAAGTAATGGCGTAGTTGTTATCGCTGCAACAAACAGACTTGAAGACCTTGATTCAGCACTTACCAGACCGGGAAGATTTGACAGCCATTTTGCAGTAAGTCTGCCGGCGACAGCAAAAGAGAGAAAGCTTATCATCAACCTGTATGCAGAAAACAAGAAATTTGCAGAAGACGTTGATATGGAAGCGTTTGCAAAAGAAACTATTGGAAACAGCCCGGCATCAATCAAGACTACATTAAACGAAGCGGCAATCATTGCAGCGAGAAGAAATAATGGTATTATCAACCGTGAAATCCTTGATGAAGCATGGATGAAACAGCTGATGGAAGGACACTTAAAGAAGAATGCCGATAAAGACAATATTGAACTTGTCGCATGGCATGAAGCAGGACACGCCCTGGCTGGTCTCCTGATGGGACAGGATTTAACAAAGGCTTCAATCATTCCGTCAACTTCCGGAGCAGGTGGAGCTACATTTATCACCCCGAAGAAGCTTGGCCTGTTTACCGTTGATGATTTGAGAGAGCAGGTGGTTATGCTGTATGCCGGAAGAAATGCTGAACGGCTTTTTGCAGCAGAGAACAATATGACAGAAAACGGCGTCACAACAGGAGCTTCAAATGACATTGAGAAAGCGACAGGTATCATCAAAAAGATGATTACCGAATACGGAATGAGTAAAAAATTCGGTCTGCTTAACCTTGAAGAGCTTGATGTAAAACCTGATGTGATTACCGAAGAGGCAGTTAAGCTTGCTGAAGAATTAAATGAAGAATCTTTCAACCTAATGAAGGACAATGCAGACAAGCTTAAAAAGATTGCTGAAAAACTCGTAGAAAAAGAAACTTTAACAGGAAAGGAGATAAAGGAGATTGCAGGATAATAGTTTTATTACAAAAATGACCGGCCGCGGCGAGCTGCCAATCGGCAAGATGCCCGGCTTTGAGCCGCCGGATGATGAAACGCATGAAATCATCCTGGAAAGGTTTAAAAAACAGATGAGAAAAGAAACAGTGTCCACTGTATTCTGGACTATCATGAGCCTGTTTTTTATAATTACTTATATCGTTATGTATTTCAGAATGGACGCAAAAGCAGACGCAAAAAAGGGTATCCTGGTGGCGCTGGCAGCTTTCGTTGTGATTGCTGTAGTTACTATTTACAAATATGTGTTTATTGACAAAAAAGCTGATGCGATTGTTAATGAAAAGAAGTATAAGGTGGCACCGGCAATGATACACCACATAATGCCGGGATTCGGAACAAGGCTTGGGAAGCTGACCGTCAAGATATGCGATGCAGGCGACGACAATGTCGGGAATGTTTACAATTATGAATTCGTTATAAATAAGAAAGTTTCAAAAGCATACAGAAAAAATAAAGATATTATTCTAACAGTTATTGAGATTGATAAGCAGAATGAATTGTACAACCTGACATACATAGACGAGGCTGACAAGGATGATAAAGATACAGCTGAAGAAGATATGGAGAAATGAGACATGGAAAAGCGCGATAAGAAATATCGCGCTTTTCTTATTTTTTTGCGAAAAAACTTTGTAAAAATAGTTTAAAATCCGAACAAAAAAAATATTTTTTCTGCATATTGTATATGTACAATTTGAAAGGAGGTGTTGTTGTGACAAAAGAAGTAGCAGAGCTTCAAAAAATAATTGATAATCACGACAATATTGTATTCTTTGGAGGCGCCGGAGTATCAACCGAAAGCGGCATCCCTGACTTCAGGAGTAAAGACGGGCTATATAACCAGAAATACAAATACCCACCGGAGACAATCCTGAGCAATATGTTTTTCTACAGACGTCCGGAAGAATTTTTCAGGTTCTACCGCGATAAGATGATTTGCGATACAGCAAAGCCGAATGCAGCTCATTTAAAGCTTGCAGAGTTAGAGCATGCCGGAAAGGTCAAGGCGATTGTCACACAGAACATTGACGGCCTGCACCAGATGGCCGGCAGTAAGAACGTGCTTGAACTACATGGCAGTATTTACAGAAATCACTGCAAAAAATGCGGCAGGGAATACGGTCTTGATGCTGTAAAGAATTCCGAAGGAGTCCCGAAATGTGAATGTGGAGGGATAATCAAACCAGATGTGGTGCTGTATGGCGAAAACCTGAACGACGATATTATGAACAGGGCAGCAAAAGCAATCAATGAAGCCCAGGTACTTATTGTCGGAGGCACATCTTTGTCAGTATGGCCTGCCGCAAGTCTTATCGATTATTTCCGCGGTAATCACCTGATAGTGATTAACAAAACCCAGGCTGAGAGAGACTCGTTTGCAGACCTGGTAATCCGTGAACCTATCGGTGAGGTTTTTTCGCAAACTGTGGCGAAAAAATAATTTTAAAAAAAATTCAAAAAAAGTGTTACAAAAAATTTTTTATTTTGCATATTAAATATGTAAGCAAAAATGAGATAGAAATAATTGACCTCGAGCCTTGCCGGAAAGGTAATCCTCCTGCCGATTTTTATTTGTATTTTCATTTTGCAAAATATATATAAGCGCACAAAAGAAGCGCAAAAAAAATAAATCTAACAGGAGGAAAAACCAATGCAGAATAAAGCAAAAAGAAAAATTGATTACAAGAGGGTACTGTGGTGCCTTGCTATGATGGTGCTGGGAACTATGATGTTTGTTATGCCGGCATTTGCAAAGACAGTAGATGCAAGTACCACGATGGTTAAGCTTATTAGCTTGATGTGCTCAATGTTTAAATATGTTGGGGCTGCTATCTTTGTATGGGCAATCATTCAGTTTATTCTTGCTACAAAACGTTCTGATGCTGATTCTAAAGCAGATGCAATACAGACAGCTGTATGCGGTATTGCACTGATGGGAATTGTACTTGTTGTAAATGCTCTCGGTATTGGAGGCGCAATCGATAGTACTAAAGATGATGCATTTAACGATGAGGCTTTAAAGAAGTCTGGTTCATAAAATAGCCATTAACGGAGAGAAGAGTATTTGCGAATAGTTATACGATTTGAAAAATACTTATAGAATCAAATACATAAAACAGACAAACTTGCTAATTTTATAGCTTGTTTGTCTGTTTTTGCGTGTAATAAAAATCCGCAAAAATTTGAGACAATTCAGAAAATAAGGTATAATAATATAAAGAAAAAAATAATAAAAAAAAATAATAAAAAAAATTAAGAAAGGAGGCCCTTTGTATGAACGAAAATACGAAAAATACGTTAAAAGGTATATCAAAAATCGTATTGACGATAATGGCATATAGAACTTACGACGTGACAAGAATTATAAGTGCTGTTTTATGTCTGATGGCAGCCCATCAGCAGGTTACAGCCGGAAAAGCTACATTTTTCCTTGTCATCGTATTATATCTTGTTACATATCCAATCATATCAGCTATAATCTACCTCCTTTTGTTGATACCAAAATATATCTCCAAATTCATATTGATGTTTATGAAAGATGGAAGCGAAACTGGGTTTGACGGGTTTAACGGTTATAGTGATTATGGATATGGTAACTCTGATGGATATTATAATTATGATGGGTATGATAGACGTGATTACGGTAATCAAAATTACAGCAATCATCAGTATCAGAATAATTATAATCAAAATACTGGAAGTAACCATCAAAATTCCAATAACTCATATGATAGTTGCAACAGGGCGTACGAAGAATTCAAGCGGCAATATAACCAGTATTATTATCAGAAGAATAATGCAAATTCCGGAAACAGTAACCAAAACGCCAATAGAGGCAACTCGTATAACAACAGCCAGTCATCAGGAAGCGCCGCTCATGTAAGCGATTACGAAAAAGCATTAAAATTCTACGGCTTAAAAGTTCCATTCACAGAGAAAGAATTAAAGGAAAAACGTAGAAAGATGATGAAGACCGCACACCCGGATGCCGGAGGCAGTACTAATGAGGCGGAAACAATTAACCAATATTATGATATTTTGAAAAAATATGCGAACTAACAGGCAAGAATTTTGCATATTGTATATGTAAAATTTTACAGAAAAGGAGAAAAAATAATGAGTACTTCAAAAAAAATTACTTTAACACTCATTTGCCTGCTAAGTATCATATTAGGAACCGGATATTTTCTTGGCCTGGCATATTTTCAAACACATTTTAAAATTGGAACAGAAATAAACGGTTTTAACTGCTCGTTCAAGTCGATAGACGATGCGGACGCATTGCTGTCGCGAGAAGTGCAAAGCTATGCGATGGCTGTCAACACCAGAAACGGCGGCGTAGAAAAGATATCTGCGGACGATGTCGGAATGGCGTTCGCCGGAAAAAATGAACTGATTGATATGGTAAATCATCAAAACTACAATTTATGGTTCCTTCCTGAAAATACAAACGTCACTCTTCCGGTCGGATGTTATCAGATTGATGAAACAAAAATGGACGAAGAGTTTAACAGCCTGAAATGTATGAACGATATGGTGAAACCCGAAAGCGCACATATTGTTGAGACCAGTGATTTCTATCAGGTGGCATCAGCCGTAAAGGGTAACGAGCTTGACGTAAACAAAGCCCGTCAGATAATTGAAACAGCAATCAGGCAATGGCAACCGGAAGTAGACCTGGAAGCATCAGAATGTTATATTGAAGCAGAAGATATTGATGAAGATGTATTGCAGCAGAGATGTGACTTGCTAAATTCAATCCAGGACACAATTATTACATATGACTTTGGAGACAGGAAAGAGACAATAGACTTTGAAAAGATAAAAGATAAATTTATAAACAAAGATTATGAACTGAGTTCTAAAAAAATCCAAAAATACATTGAAAAACTGGCAGAAAAATATGATACTGTCGGAGTTGAGAGAAAATTTGTCACGTTTGATGACAGAACCGCCAGTGTCACAGGTGGTGATTACGGATGGAAGATAAGCGTAAATGATACAGCGTTAGAGCTGATGAACCTTATAACAGAAGACACGCTTGATGTCGTAAAACCGGTATACGTTCAGACCGCCGCAAGCAGGATGAAAAATGACATCGCTCATTCTTATCTTGAAATTGATGCTTCAAATAATATTGCTGTGATGTATGTTGACGGAAAACCAGTAGTCCAGTCAAAAATTAAAGTTAATGGAGACATCGCGACAGGCTGCTATAAAGTCCAGAGTAAACAGGACATCACCGATGATGGAAGGATAAGAAATATTTCATTTGGAAACTCAAGCATTTATCAATATACAGGAAATGAGTCTTCCGGTTTTTCCGGCTCTGATGACATTTCAGGATTCTCATCAAATGGAGTAAAAGAAAATTGTGCAGCTGTGGATGAAACCAGTATGACAGCAATTTTTAATACTATGCAGGATACATGGCCTGTAATCGTTTATAATAATGAAAATATTGGAGGTTAAGAATTTTATGGAAGATAAAAAAGAAAATGACGAAAAAGTGAACAATAAAAAAATTATTCGTCATACTATAGTTGTATATTTGACAATAGCTGTTGCGACGTTCACTGCAATAATACTTCTATACTCATATGTACTGATAAATGCATATATACCGTCTGAATCTATGGAGACGACCTTAATGACAGGCGACAGGGTAATCGGCAACCGTCTCGCTTACAAATTTGGTCATGACCCGGAAAGATTCGATGTAGTAATATTTTATGCGCCTGATTCTGGTGCACTTTACATTAAAAGAGTAATTGGGATGCCTGGTGAAACAGTGACCATCAAGGATGGAAAAGTTTATATTAATGATTCCAAATCCCCTCTTGATGATTCTTTTATTAAAGAGCCAATGGAAGTGGAAGACAAAAGCACATATAAAGTGCCTGAAGACAGTTATTTCATGATGGGTGATAACAGAAATTCATCTTATGATTCCAGATTTTGGGATAACCCATATGTATCAAAAGATAGAATCGTCGCGAAAGCTTCTTTAAGATACTGGAAGGGTATCAAAATTGTTAAATAATGCCGTATTGAATAACAAGCCGGCAACAGAAACATTTTGACAAAAAATAAAACAGGAGGAAAAGTCAAATGGATAAAAATAAGAAAACCACCGAAGATGACTTAGAAGAGAAAGACGTCATAATCGGGGCAGAAGAAGCAGACGACGAAATAGAAGACGATGACCTTGAAGAAGATGACAGCTATGAAGAAGAAGCTGAGGAAGAGGAGGAAGAGCCCGAAGAGGAGCCATCAAAGAACTCAAAGCCTCAAAAATCAAAGCCATCTAAGCCATCCAAGCCGCAAAAAGAGCCAAAAAAGAAGGCTAAAAAGAAACAGGAAGAGTATGAAGATGAAGAGGAATATGAAGACGATGACGAATATGATGATGATTACGACAACGATGAGGGCGGCGGAAAGACAAAAATTATTATCATCGCAGTTGTGATTGCAGCTGCAGTCGCTGCGGCAGGTATCTTCATGTATAACAAAATCACAAAGGATAATGAAGCAGAGCAGCAGCGCCAGGAGCAGATTGAACAGCAGGCGCAAGCAGATGAAGCTCAGAAGAAAATCCAGGAGGCTAATGAAGCTGAAGCAAAGAAAAACGCTGAAGAGAACCCGGATGCAGAAGAAGAGGAAGAAGAGGAAACAACCCCAACACCAACAGAGGAACCGGCTGCAACATCAACTCCAAAACCGCTTCCAACAGCAACACCGACAGTGACACCTTTCCCAGAGGAGACAACTGATGATGATGTTTATCACACGCCTGATGATAACGATGGAGTTGTAGATGTCTCAAATGAAGGAACAACAGGTGGAATATCAAATGACACAGAAAGCACCCAGCCAGAAGTAACACAGGCGCCGGCAGGAGTTATCTTTGTAGGAGATTCAAGATTCCGTGCTATGGCTAATATCGCAACAGACAACTCAGACCTTTGGGAATGTTCTTCAACCGGTGATTATAGCTGGCTGACAGGAACAGCATTTACAGACGTAGACCCGAGAGTGGGAAAAGGCACAAAAGTATTTATCAGCATTGGAATCAATGACCTGACACAGTATCAGTCTTACGCATCAGCAATTGTCGCGAAAGCTCAGGAGTGGAATGCGAAAGGGGCAACGGTTTACTTTGTATCAGTCGGCCCTGTAGGTTCTGACAGCTATATCTTAAACCAGGATATTGTAAATTATAATACATACCTGTATCAGAGCTTTGCAAATGCAGGAGTTTATTATATTGACGCATACAACTATCTCGTTCAGGCCGGATATGATACAACTGATGGAGAAAACTATACAGATGCCACAAGCATGGCATTATACAACTACATCAACAGCCTTATCGGACGGTAAGACTACACAAAATACAGCCCAAAAAGGCAATGTCATTAAGATAAGCATTCCATAACAAAACAGACTATACATGAAAAGTGTATGGCCTGTTTTTTTTGTAACAATTCACAGATACGATTCTTCATTTTATGTGTAAAACAGTCAGGAGGATTTACACATATGTCAAAATACCACACACCCAAGGGTATGTGGCTTGTAATGCCCACCGGAGCGGATATCTCAAACCAACACAGCCCTCAAGGCTGGGCTTACCGCTGGCATTGTGGTTCGTCCGCATTCAGGCCAGATGC
>ENA-OQIK01000449-OQIK01000449.1-human-gut-metagenome-genome-assembly--contig:-NODE-449-length-25485-cov-5.279085_pt1 | contig 25485 bp, 19 predicted proteins | sample MGYA00242578_ERZ504743 | MGnify/ENA primary metagenome ERZ504743 (study PRJEB26092, sample SAMD00036441) | human gut metagenome | host: Homo sapiens | study: EMG produced TPA metagenomics assembly of...
CATTTGGTGCGACATGGAAAGGAAAACCGGTAGGAAGTATTGCAGATTGTTCGAATTTCAGTTTTCATGCAGTGAAGAATTTCACTACAGCAGAGGGTGGTGCAGTGACATGGCATGATATTGAGGGGATTGATAATGAAGAACTTTATCATCAGTATCAGCTCTTATCTTTACATGGACAGTCAAAAGATGCTCTGGCAAAAACACAGCTTGGTGCATGGGAATATGATATTGTTGGTCCATGGTTTAAATGTAATATGACGGATGTTGTGGCAGGAATTGGGCTGGCACAGATGAAACGTTATAGGGGACTTCTTGCCAGAAGAAAAAAAATTATTGAAAAATATGATGCGGCATTTAAACCACTTGGTATTGAAGTGCTGAATCATTATACAGACGAACACCAGTCGTCAGGACATCTGTATATTACAAGAGTTCCTGGAATCACTCTGGAACAGCGTCATGAGATTATTGTCAAGATGGCAGAAGCAGGAGTTGCGTGCAATGTACATTACAAACCATTACCGATGATGACTGCGTATAAAAATCTTGGATTTGATATTGAAAATTATCCAAATGCTTATAAACAATTTGAAAATGAAATTACATTACCTCTTCATACAAAATTAACAAATGAAGAAGTGGATTATGTAATTAAGAATTACTGCCAGATTGTAAAAAGTTATATTAAAAAATCCTAATCAATAAGGGGAGCGAGAATGAGAAAGTGGGAAGATCTTCCTGAGTTTATGAAATGTGATGAGGTGAAAGAATACTATAATATTCTTTCCAGAAAGAAAGTCAGCCTGATATTAAAGAGGGGATTTGATCTTGTGGCAGGTGTTGGGGTTCTTGTAGTAACTGCGATCCCAATGCTTGTCATTGGAATCAAAATTGCGACTGAGTCTGAAGGTGGGGTTTTTTATCGTCAGGAACGTGTTACCATATATGGAAAGAAATTTAAAATTCATAAATTTCGGACTATGGTAGCAAATGCAGACAAGATTGGCAGTGCGGTTACTGTTTCTGGTGATAATCGTATTACACCGACAGGAGCTTTTCTTCGAAAATATCGTTTAGATGAGCTTCCGCAGGTGTTTGATATATTGTCTGGAAATATGAGCTTTGTTGGAACGCGACCAGAGGTGGTAAAATATGTAAAAAAATATAAACCAGAATATTTTGCAACATTGTTATTACCTGCGGGAATTACCTCTGAAGCAAGTATAAAGTATAAAGATGAGGCAGAACTGCTAGATGCAGCTGAGGATGTAGACGAGGTATATATTACAAAAGTTCTCCCAGAGAAAATGAAGTATAATCTGAGTAGTATAAGAAAGTTTAGTTTCTTAGGAGAAATTGCTACAATGATTAAAACTGTTTTTGCAGTGCTGTAAGGAAAGAGGAGGGAATATTTTGATTTCAGTACGTGAGGTGCAATCAAATGAAAAAAAACTGATTAATGAGATTGTCTCCATTCATCTTAATACATTTGAGGGGTTCTTTCTGACTTTTATGGGACGCGGATTTTTAAATCAGATGTATAAATCTTATTGTGATTATGAGTATGCTGGCTTATTAGTGGCTGAAGATGGGAATAAAACACTTGGATTTCTGGCATATTCAAGTAATTTTAGCGGCTTATATAAGTATATGATTAAAACTAAAATTATCCCATTTGCCTGGTATAGTATAGGGGCTTTTTTTAGAAAACCATCTGCGTTTATGCATATTATTAAGGCTTTTTTAAAACCAGGCGAGGCAAAAAGAAAGGAGAGGTATGTTGAACTTGCTTCAATTGGCGTTGATCCTAAAAGTAAGTCAAAAGGAGTCGGCTCAAAATTAATAGATGAATTAAAAAATCGAGTAGACTTTAAGAAGTATGCATACATTACTCTTGAAACGGATGCCATAGATAATGATCTAGCTATCCATTTTTATGAAAAAAATGGTTTTGTTAAGAAAAGGCAATATGCAACAAGTGAAGGTAGGAAAATGCTTGAATACAGATACAGGAAGAGTGGGAATCATAAATGAATATTTTGTTCTTAGATGCTTATTTTGAACCAGAATCGATTGCATTTACACATTTGGAAAATGATTTATTAAATGCTTTAACTAAGACGGGACATAATATTTATATTATATGTCCAACTCCTACCCGCGGAATCGATGATACAGTAAGAAAAGAATATAAACATAGATATAAAGAAACATTGTACAAAGGGCATGTTCATGTTAGAAGATTTAATGCACCAAAAGAGGGAAAAAATCCAATAATTAGGATGTTTAGGTATTTATGGTGTAATTTGCAAACTTATAGATATGGAATTAAATATAAAAATATAGATGTGATTTTTGCTAACAGTACTCCTCCAACGCAAGGATTGTTAGGTGCTTTAGTGAAAAAGAGACTAAGCAAGAAAAAAAACATCCCATTTGTTTATTGCCTTCAGGACATTTTTCCAGATTCGTTAGTAAATGCCAAAATGACTTCAAAGGGAAGTTGGATTTGGAAATTAGGACGAAAAATAGAAAATTATACTTACAAAAATGCAGATGAAATTATTACAATCAGCGATGCTTTTAAACAAAATATCATAAAAAAAGGTGCAGATAAAAACAAAGTTCATGTAGTTCCTAATTGGATTGATACTTGCGAGGTGTTTCCCGTTTCTAGAAACGATAATCCGATTTTTGATAGATATAAATTGGATCGAAATAAATTTTATATTTGTTACAGTGGAAATATAGGTCATTCACAAAACATGAATCTTCTTCTAGATGTTGCAAAGCAGATAAAGGATGAAGAGATTCGCTTTGTAGTAATTGGTGATGGTGCGGCCAAAGTAGAAGTGGAAAAGAGAATAGAAGCGGAAAAAATTACGAATGTGGTGATGTTACCTTTTCAGCCTTATGAAGAAATTGCAAATGTGTTTAGTGTGGGAGATGCTGGGTTAATAATTAGTAAACCTGGAATAGGTGGAAGTTCTGTCCCAAGCAAGACATGGAGCATTATGGCGGCAGAGAAACCAATATTAGCATCATTTGATCAGGACAGTGAGTTGGCAGCTCTTATTAAAAAAGTTGGTTGTGGAATTGTATGCCCTGCGGGGGAAAAAAATAGCTTGATTAAAGCTATACTTAAATTAAAGAGCGAAAATAATACTAATATGGGAATACGGGGAAGGCATTATGTTACAAATGAGATAAGCAAGAAAAAATGTGTTGATAAATATTTGAAAATATTGAAAGTTTAAGGATGGTTTATATGAGAAAAATAGTGTGGATTGGCAGCTATGTTTCCGAAAAATCTATATCAAAAGTACAAGAATTGGGATATAAAAATCCTGCATCTGTTACATCTCAAGCTAATATTTTAGAAGGTCTAGAAACAGTTACAAATTCAAGTATTGATACATTAGGTGTTCTTTCTTTTAAGGGCTTTCCGAGTGATAAAAAAATTTTTATGCCTAAAATAAAATCGACACATGGAAAAGGTGCAGAAGATATATTAACATCTGTGGTAAACATAAAATATTTTAATAAATGGTACTCAAAGTTAAGCCTAAAAAAAGATGTAAAGAAATATTTTGAAAAATTGAATACAAAAGAGCCTGTGGATGTTTTTATTTATGAGATGCGTTCTGTTTGCTTGGAGATGGCAAAGACGATTAAAAAAATTAATCCTAAAATAAAAATTCATTTAATTATTCCGGATTTGCCACAATTTATGGATTTGAGGGCAGGACAATTAAAAAAATGGCTAAAAAGAATTGATTGGGAAAATATGCGACATAACATGGAATATATAGATGATTATATTTTATATACAGAATCTATGGCTGAATATTTGCATATTACAGATAAAAAGTGGATGGTGATGGAAGGTTCAATAAATTCTAGAGAAATCGAAAGACCTTTAAAAACATCATCAAGTAGTAAAAATAAATTTATAGTAATGTATTCAGGGGGTATTAAAAAGAACTTTAAGATAGAGAATTTACTTAAGGCATTTGAACTGTTGGATGATAGATTTGAATTATGGATTACTGGTAGCGGAGATTTTGAAAAAAATGTTATAGAATATGCTGATAAAAATAATAAAATTAAGTTTTATGGATTTCTGTCATCGCGTGATGAATTACGTGAATTGCAGGAAAAGGCGACAATGCTTATAAATATGCGCGATCCGAAAGAAGAAGCATCAAAATTTTGTTTTCCTTCAAAATTATTTGAATATATGCTTACGGGTAAGCCAGTGTTGTCATTAAAATTGATGGGAATTCCTCAGGAATATTTTCAGTATTTAATAAATGTGGATAGTACTGGGGCTAAAGATATAGCAAAAGCTATAGAGAGGGTCGCAAATGAAAATGATAAATGTAGAGTGGAATTTGGGATGAAAGCACGTGAGTTTATTGTTGAGAAAAAAAATAATATTTCACAGGCGGAAAAAATTTATCAATTTATAAAATAAAGTTAAAATTAGGACAAAAGTGATATGCACCACAAAGGAAATTGCAAATGAAAAAAATTAAAGTGAAATTTTCTAATATATTAGTTATTATAATGTTGTTTATAAGCATGGGATGTCTTTGGAAAATGCTGACGAAAGCAACGACAGGTGTTTCGGGATTTTATTGGATTGTTCCATTTGTTTTTACCATGTGTTTAGTGCTTTTTCCCTTTGACGTTAAACTACATGAGGGTGGTATAGGGGTTAAGATATTATTTGGAGTAATGATTGTTAGATATTGTATTTCTCCATTGTTAAATACAATGACAAATTTGAGTAAATATGGAACAACGGAGACCATTTGGTCTATTGTGTACCAATGTATAGAAATAATTTCTGTGTTTTTAGGATTAAAATTATTTTATAGAAATGAGGAAAAAAGGGTAATTAATAAATTAAAAAGAAAGTCTAGTGAACATTTAAGTTCAAAGTTAACGTATTCTGGAATTGCCATTATGTTATTTTTATGTATGATAATGATTTTGAGAGGAAATGGTGATGAGATATGGGATGCTGCTAGATTTTTTTTGGCGACAGATGCTATTGAGAATAAAGCATATGATTCATATTCAATTATTGCACTGCTGAGTATGAAATCTATGTTATTTATTGCTTTGGTGCAGTTATTTAGCGATAAAAATAAAAAAAATCACAGGAAAATATGGCCATGTCTTGGTTGTATGGTAGCAGCTATTAATTTTATGATATATTTCGGAAATAATAGATCTTCTGTCATTCAATGTGCGTTAGCGTCTATTATGGTTTTATTGATTCTTTTTGAAGATGATAAAAAATTTATATTAAGTATTACAATACCTATTTTGATCTTGATTGCAATAAGTTTGATTTTTTTAAAAAATTTTGGAATAGATATTACATCACAAACAAATAGTACGACAATTAGTTTAAAAGAAATAGCAAATACAATTGATTTGTATTTTTGTGGAATAAATAATGGTGCATCAGAACAGGCACGTTACATTATGGCCAGTAAAGATATGCATATAGGATCGTTTTTTAGAGACATTACAAATAATATATTTCTTTTTAAAATACCAGGATTAACATTTGTTGATAGCATTTTTTCTAATTATCCAACAACATCTGATCTTGTAACACAAGGATCTACAGCGATGTTGTCGCTTTCTGGACAGCTTACTATGTATTGTGGTCGCATTTTAGGATTAATTGCAGACATAGCTGTTCAATTTATTATGATTAAAATCTTATCAAAATTGGATAATATTGTTAAATATAGTAAGAATGTAGGAACAGTATATATATCTGCATGGCTTGCATCATTAATAGGAATGTTGCCAATGTATTGTTTGATTACGATTTTGTGGTCAGCAAGTAATACACCATTTTTCTTATGGCTGTTGATTAAAGTTAATAATTGGGGCCACAAGCATAAACTAGTTGTTAGATATTAGAAGATTTTAATTGCAAGGAGAGTAATGAATGAAAATAGCAGTAGTAGCACCAGGAAGATTACCAGTACCGGCTGTAAAAGGTGGTGCGGTGGAATCATTAATTGACGTCTTTTTAAAATATTCTAAGAATTCACAGGATGAATTTTGGGTATTTAGCGGTTCTGAAAATATGAGTAGAGAATTTGAAAATGGAAAAATACATTATTTTCAGTTAAAACGTTTACCTGTGAAAAATAATATTTATAATAAAATAATTCGACATTACTTTCCGCTTAACGATGACAATGAGTATTTAGAGTATATCATTGGTACATTAAAAGATATAAAAATTGATTGTATTGTAGTAGAGAATAGACCATTATTTGTAAAAAAAATTAAAGATGCTCTTAAAGTACCGGTATATTTACATATGCATAATGATGCTTTGGTAGGAAAAAAAAGAGAGGCTAAAGCTATTGAAAAATGTTCGAAAATTTTGGCAGTGAGTAATTATATTGAATCCTGCATAAAGAAAAATTATCCCAAAGCAAAAATTTCTGTGGTATATAACGGAATATCAGTACAGAAATTTTTGCCTAATAATAATATTAGAGAGAAAGAAAAAATAAGGGAAAAATATGGTATAGCTGAAAAAGATATAGTTATATGTTTTGCAGGACGATTTGTTGAATCCAAAGGAGTTTTAGAGTTAGTTCGATCATATAGCAAATTACAATATTTTGCAAATGTTAAATTAGTGATTATGGGCTCTTCGTGGTATGGAGTATCGACAACTAATCCGTATATCGAAAAAGTAAAAAGAGAAGCTAAAAAATGCAAAAATAAAATAATATTTACCGGATATTTGAGTAATAATAAAGTTGCAGAACTGGAGGCTGTTGCAGATATAGCTGTTTTGCCTTCAATGTGGGAAGAACCCTTGGGTTTAAGTATTCTAGAAGCTATGGCATCTGGTTTGGCAGTTATATCCACAAAATCAGGAGGAATTAAAGAAATTATAAAAGAGAATAGTGGTATTTTATTAAATAGAGATGATAAGATGCTAGATAATATGACGTTTTATCTAGAAAAATTGATTCTCAATGATGAATATCGTAAAATGTTGGGTAAAAATGCGAGAAAAAGAGTTGAAGAATGTTTTACAGAAGAAAAGTATTATAAATGTTTTAGGAAAGAATTAAATGAACAATAAAATAATTGAGGAATTAAAATGAAACAAATAAGTAGAAAAGAACAGTCAATAAAAAATTCCTTTGCGGCAAGCTTTTGTTACTTATTACAAATTATGATGTCATTTGTTGCAAGAACCTTTTTTATTAGACTGTTAAATTCAGATTATCTCGGAATAAATGGATTATTTGCCAATATATTAACAGTACTTTCTCTTGCAGAATTAGGGGTCGGAACTGCTATTATATATGCAATGTATACACCAGTAGCACAGAATAATATTTCTAAGATTGCGGCATATTTAAATTTTTATAAAATTTTATACAGAATTATTGGTATAATTGTTGCTATTGTGGGAATGGCAATTTTGCCATTTCTTCCAGTATTAATAAATAATGTTCCAGATATACGAGAGAATATTAGTATCATTTATTTATTGATCTTATCGGAAACAGTTTTTAGCTATTTTTTTTCTTATAAAAAATCTATATTGATTTTATATCAACAAAATCGTATTGAACAATGGATTAATACTTTTTGTATTTTACTAAGATATGTGATGCAAATATTAATATTGATTACGACAAAAAATATTTATTTATATTATTTAGTTCAAACAATATTTACGGTATTATCAAATTTTATTGCGTCTAAGGTAGTGGATAGGAGATATCCGGAGATTGTTACACAAAAGGGGGAATTTTTGGAGAAGGAAGAAAAGAAGAAATTATTTAAAAATGTTCTGGCTATGTCTGCCAGTAGAATTGGATCAGTTGCAGTTAATGGAACTGATAATATTTTGATTTCAATGTTTTTAAGTACTTCTCTTGTTGGGATATATTCTAATTATGTATATATTATAAATTATATTAAATCGTTTGTGGCAAAAGGGTTTGCTGCAATAACTTCAAGTGTTGGAAATCTAGTATCTAGTGCTAATAATGATAAGGTTTATGAAATATTTAAATTAACATATTATACGAGTTATTCTTTTGCTTTTTTTATTACAGGAATTTTGGTGTCTGTTTTAAATAATTTTATCGCAGTATGGGCAGGAAATGAATATTTGCTATCTTTAGTAATAACCTTATTATTAATTAGCAATTTCTTTTTTGGAATGCTTCGTCAGGCAACGGAAATTTTCATAGATGCATATGGTCTTTTTTGGCAACTTAAATATAAGCCATTGTTTGAAGCAGGAATAAATTTGATTCTTTCAGTAGCTTTAGCTAAATATACAGCATTGGGGCTGACGGGAATTGTAATTGGAACATTAGTAAGTAACTTATTTACAAACATATGGTGGGAACCATATGTATTGTATAAATATGGAATGCACAAGAAAGTGAAAACATATTTTAAAAGATTGGGAATAGATACTTTGGTATGTTTTATGAATGCATTATTAATCTTAGGAATAACAAGTTGGATTGGCGAAACTTCAATTGTAAATTTAATTTTAAGGATGATAATTTCAGCAGGCATATCTACTTTGATATATCTATTGGTATATTGGCGGTGCACAGAATTTAAATATATAATAAGAATGATTAATAACAAAATAAGAAAATGATAGGTTGTAAAGAAAAATGAAAATTGTATCTTTGAATGGCGTACCATATGGAAGTACAGGAAAAATTGCAAAACAAATTAATCTTATTGCTGAAAGTAAGGGAAATCAGACTTTGCTTGTATTGGGATGGTCTAAGAAAAAACGAAAAAGTGATAGCGATCTGATAGCAACTAGTTTTTTTTCTAGATTATTTCATTTGTGTATTTCGAAATGCTTTGGACTAGATGGTTTTGGAGCTAAATATAGAACACAGAAGTTAGTAAAAAAACTTAAGAGTTTTAATCCTGATATAATGCAATTACACATGATGCATTCGGGTTTTTTGCATTTGCCAACATTATTTGAATATATAAAAAAAGAAAAAATACCAGTTGTTTGGACATTTCATGATTGCTGGGCTTTTACAGGTGGGTGTGCTCATTTTGAATCAGTTAAATGTGAAAAATGGAAGGATGGATGCAAGAATTGTCAGTTAGATTTGTCCATGAAAAGAAAAATATTTGATTCAGAAAAAATTACTTGGATAAAGAAAAAGAGAATGATAGAGGGTGTTGATATTACGGTGGTAACACCATCAAAATGGTTGGCTGAATACGCAAAGGTGTCTATGTTTAAAAATTCTTTTATTACAGTAATTAATAATGGGATTGATTTGAGTGTTTTTTATCCGAGATATTCACAGAAGCAAAGAGAAAATGGCATATACATTATATTAGGCGTTGCTTTAGGCTGGAGTTATGAGAAAGGTCTTGATGTTTTTGTAGAATTACGAAAACGACTCGCTGACAATTATAAAATTATTTTAGTAGGAACAGATAAAAACGTGGAAATGCAGCTACCTTCGGATATTCAATGCATTCGCAGAACTTCTAATCAAGATGAACTTGCAGAAATTTATTCTATGGCGGATGTTTTTGTCAATCCTACAAGAGAAGATAATTTTCCTACGGTTAATATAGAAGCACTGGCCTGTGGAACTCCAATAATTACTTTTAATACGGGAGGATCTCCTGAAATAATTGATGAAACATGTGGTGTAGTAGTGGAAAAAAATGACATTAATTCTTTGGAAAAAGAGATTATTATGTTTTGTAAAAATAGAACTTTTAGCAGTGAAAAGTGTGTTTCACGGGCAAAGCAATTTGCAGATATTAACTGCTATGAGAAATATGTTGAATTATATGAAAAAATAATAAAAGATAGGAATTAATAATATGTTGAAGATGAAAAACAAAATAGCACCGGTTGTATTATTTGTATATAATCGTCCAAAACATACATATCAAACACTAGAAAATTTATCGAAAGCAGTATGGGCTAAGGAAACCCATTTATTTATTTATAGCGATGCTCCAAGAGATAAAGAAGAATCAGGAAATGTGAATAAAGTACGTGAGATTATAAAGGAGTACGAAAAGGAAAATTCAAAATTTCTATCTGTTGATGTATGTTATGCGGAAAAAAATCAAGGACTTGCAACATCTATTATTCATGGAGTAACTGAAATTATAGAGAAATACGATAAAGTTATTGTTTTAGAAGATGATTTAATAGTATCAAAAGATTTTTTAGTTTATATGAACAATGCATTGGAGTTTTATGAAGATGATGCAAAAATTTGGTCGATTAGTGGATATTCTTTTCCCATGAGAGCCTTGAAAAAATATGAACATGATATTTATTATGCTGGACGAGGCTCAAGTTGGGGATGGGCTACGTGGAAAGATAGATGGAGTACTGTAGATTGGGATGTTTCAGATTATGAATCAATAAAGTTTAATATTCGAAATAGAATTGATTGGGGGAAATGGGGACAAGATATGCCTTTTATGTTAGATGCGAATATTTATGGTTTAAATCATTCGTGGGCTATAAGATGGTGCTATACTCAGTGGAAACAGAAAAAATATACAGTATATCCTAAGATATCTAGAGTGGTAAATGGGGGTACGGATGGAAGTGGAACAAATTACAAAAAAAATATTAATAAATACAATACAGTATTGAATGATCAAAATAATATAGGATGTAACTTTGAATATCTTAATGAGAATCAGCGAATTCGTCGAGAATTTCGCAAACGATATATGAATCCAATTTCCGTTATTAAATGGCATTTTTGGTGGATGTTAAGAAAACGAGGGATTATATCTATAACTAGAATTAAAAGGTGAGGTCATAATGAAAGTAGGAGTAATTGGGCATTTTATGTTCGAAGGTGATCAATGTAACGGGCAAGCAATAAAAACCCTTAATTATTATAAAGAATTACAAAAACATTATAAAAATACAGTACAATATTTAGATACTTTAAATGTAAAGCAGAGATTAATGTATAATTCTTGGGTTTTACTGAAAATGAGTTTTACTTGTCAATCTATTATCTTTATGCCAACGAAAGCGTTATTGTATAGAGGAGCTGTTATTTTAAATTATTTAAAAAAAATATTTAAATTTAAGTTGATTTATGTTGTTATTGGAGGATGGTTACCTGAAGAAGTAAATAATAATTCAAAATTAAAAAAAGAATTAAATAAATTTGATGCTATATTAGTTGAAACAAAATCAATGCAAAATGTTTTGAAAGGACAGGGAGTAAAAAGTATATATTATTCTCCGAATTTTTCAACAAAAGTTGAGCCAATTAATTTAGAGAAAGATAATATCAATATGTTTCCATTAAGATATTGTACATTTTCTAGAGTGACTAAAACCAAGGGGATTCTTGATGCAATTAAAGCAATTCATTTAGTTAATAAACGTGCTGGGGAGAAGATTTGTACATTGGATATTTATGGACCAATTGATGAGGCGTTTAAAGATGAATTTTGGTCAGTTGTAAAAAAATATAGTGAAGTTTCATATTGTGGAGTTTTGAATGACGAAAATACAATAGAGGTATTAGCTAGTTATTACGCAATGCTATTTCCGACACAATATGCTGGAGAAGGTTTTCCGGGAGCTGTTGTGGAAGCAATGATGGCAGGTACACCAGTGATTGCATCTGATTGGAAATATAATAGAGAAGTTGTTATTGATGGAGAAACAGGATATGTATATCCTGTGGGCGATGTAGAGTTATTAATAAAATCAATTGAAAATTTGAATGCAAATGCAAATATAGAGTACTTGATGAGTAAAAAAAGCAGAGAACTTTCAAGGCAATATTCAGCGGATCAAGTAATGCAAATATTATATCAAATTATTGAAGAACCAAAATTGTAAAAAGTGTTGTAATCTATTAGAACTGACATCCGTTTTTTGCCGTGAGTACAATTTTGTTATTGGAGTTTGATTGGTACGGTACTTGCCGTATAATAGATAAAATGAAGTATGTTAGGGGCATAATTCCTTTAGAGATAGAAAATTCATTATCATAGTGTTAGGCTTGATAATAATAGGCACTTACAGACTTCAATAGATATAATTAGTTGGTTTGAAGTTAAGTTCCAGGTTAGAGACAGACTTTCAATGAAATCTCTATCATTGATTCGATAGGAAACAAAGTAGCTATTAACCTATAAATTTATTATATAAGGAGAAAATGAAAATGAAAATTGCAGTAGCAGGAACAGGATATGTAGGGCTATCTATAGCAACGCTGTTGTCTCAACATCATGAGGTAATGGCAGTAGATATCATTCCGGAGAAGGTAGAACTGATCAATCAGAGAAAATCTCCGATCCAGGATGAATATATTGAGAAATATCTGACAGAAAAAGATTTGAATTTAACAGCAACGCTGGATGCGGAAGCCGCGTACAAAGATGCGGATTTTGTTGTGATTGCAGCACCGACCAACTATGACAGCAAGAAGAATTTTTTTGACACTTCTGCAGTAGAGTCAGTAATCAAACTGGTGATCCAGTATAATCCAGAAGCAATCATGGTAATTAAATCAACGATTCCGGTTGGTTTTACTACATCTGTCCGTGAGAAATATCATTGCGACAATATTATTTTCAGTCCTGAATTCCTTCGTGAATCCAAGGCATTATATGATAATCTCTATCCATCACGTATCATTGTAGGTACAGACGTACAGAATGCAAGACTGGTAAATGCGGCAAATACTTTTGCAGCACTTCTGCAGGAGGGTGCGATTAAAGAGAATATTGATACTCTGATTATGGGATTTACAGAGGCAGAAGCAGTAAAACTTTTTGCAAATACATATCTGGCACTGAGAGTATCTTACTTTAATGAACTGGATACTTATGCAGAGATGAAAGGTCTGAATACACAGCAAATTATCAATGGAGTCTGCCTGGATCCACGTATTGGATCTCATTACAACAACCCATCTTTCGGATATGGTGGTTATTGTCTTCCGAAGGACACAAAACAGCTCCTTGCAAACTATGCAGATATTCCTCAGAATATGATGTCAGCGATCGTAGAATCAAACAGAACCAGAAAAGATTTTATTGCAGATAGAGTGTTACAGAAAGCTGGCTATTATGCGTATGGAGATGAAAATACTTATGATGCTTCTATGGAAAAAGAAGTTGTAGTTGGTGTTTATCGCCTTACCATGAAATCCAACTCCGATAATTTCCGTCAGTCTTCTATTCAGGGAGTTATGAAGAGAATTAAGGCAAAAGGTGCAACCGTGATCATCTATGAGCCAACTCTGGAAGATGGAAGTACATTTTTTGGAAGCAAAGTAGTAAATGATCTGGAAGCTTTCAAGGCACAGAGCCAGGCAATTATTGCAAATAGATATGCTAGTTGTTTGGATGATGTGAAGAACAAAGTATATACAAGAGATTTATACGGACGTGATTGATTAAAATATGAAAAACTAGTTAATTGGATAAATATTTTCCAATTAGTTATCATTTAGAATATGAGCAATGAAGAGGATTACCTATGAAAGTGTATTTTAGAGATGTCGGAAACTGGAGAGGACATCATTGGAGTTGTAAGAAGAAATACAGGATCTTTTGGGTAATCCTTTTGTTATTTATAATTTTTTCTGGTTATTATCTTCTTCCGGAGAAGTCAACAGATCATGATTTAGGATTTGCTTCATTGGAATTATCACAGAAAGAAAGTACAAAGGGGAATATTATCCGAATATATTTTGTGAATAAAGATGGTGAAATTACATATGCAATTGATAGACGATATGCAACTTTACTGAGAACAAAGAATGAAGATGGACAGATAATACAAGATCAGTATTTAGATGAAAACGGGATGCCAACGAATTGCTATGGTTATTATAAGATTAAATATACTTATAATGGAAATAAAAAGATTATTATATTTCAAGATTCAGATGGAAAACCAGCTAATCTTGAGTCAGGCTATTCAAGTATTATTCGTACGTTTAATAAAAATGGTCAAATAATACAAGACTTATATTTTGATTCAGAGATGAATGCAGTGCCAAGCGTTGGGGGATATTATGGAATATATCGAAAGTATAACAGTCAGGGACTAAATTATGAAAGCATTTATATAAATGCAGAGGGTTTTCCTATGACAAACACATCAGGTTATGCAAAAGAACAATATATATTTGATGAAAATAACTGTAAAATCAAACAATTTTATTTTGATGTAAATAGTAAACCGGTACAATCAATATTAGGGCAATATGGTGAGGAATATAAATATGATAATAATGGGCGTATCAGCCAGATTACATATCTAAATAAGGATGGAAAGCCTACAAGTACAAATCTGGGTTATACAATTTTGAAAAGGAACTATTATAAAGATGGAGCTGTTAAAAGTGATAGGTACTTTGACATAGAAGGAAAACCAGTTGCGTTATCAAAGGGACAATATGGTATAAAACATATTGGGATTGTGACACTTTATTTGAATAAAAATGGAAAGATTAAATGTTGTATTGATAATTTGTTAAATGGTTATCCGTTTATGACGGTAATAATTGGCTTGGTATTGAGCATGATAATTTGTTTTTTACCACGAAGATTACAGTCAGGTATGTTGATTTCATATATTATTTTTATAATATATGAAACTCTAATGTTTCGTGAACAGGGCAATATTAGAAGCAATTTAAAATTATTTTCATATGCACAAACTTTTTTAACAGATCAAAGAATACGTAAGGATGTGATTAATAATATTTGGCTTTTTGTTCCATTCGGAGCAGGCTTTTATACAATTTTCAGGAAAAAGAGAGTCTGGATTGTTTCGTTGCTTTTATCAATACTAATAGAGTCGATACAATATTTTACAGGATTAGGAATTGCTGAACTGGATGATATATTTGGAAATACTTTTGGAGGTATTATTGGAGTATTGATAGCATATGGACTATTAAACAGGAGAAAAAGGAAGATTTTACGGAAAGGGAGCGTATTGATTGAAGATTAAATCATTGGTTATCGATGGAGTTGGTGGAATTCAGCATTTGGAGTTATCGTTTATAGATGGTGTAAATGTAATCTGTGGTGCAAATGGGATTGGAAAGACAACGATACTGAATGTGATTGCGGATGCTTTTGGTGGGAATGAATCATCTAAATTAAAAAGAAATGCATTATGTAAGGTTGGAGAATATAACATAGAGATAGATGCTTTTGAAAATGGAAATAGCAAACGACAACATAGGTGTAATACAGTAGCAAAGTTTTTACCGTATGAAGAAGAGTACAAAGGTGGGTGGAACGAGTATTCTAAAGATCTTTTTTATTTTGGCATAAACCGAAATATTGAATATACGAAACTTGATTCAATCACATCTGATTCTAAACGCAGCAGTTACCATACTGAAAGAATGGCTCTTATAGGGATTCAGGCGAATGATATAAAAAATTGGTTTATAAATCGATATCTTTTTGTAGATAAGGCAGGAAGTTTAACCGAAGCACAGATAGCAAATTACCATCTTGCTGTTAAATTGTTTAGCGTTTTAGATGATAAGATTAATTTCAAAACAGTGTTTGCCAGATCATTTGACATCATGTTGACAACGCCAAAAGGAGAAATTTTCTTTGAATATCTGTCGTCTGGATATAAGAGTTGTATATATATTATTATGGGAATGATCAAGGAAATAGAGTACAGAAATTCGGAAACTCCGATTTGTGCGGAAGATTTTGATGGAGTTGTTCTTATTGATGAAATTGAATTGCATTTACATCCGATCTGGCAGGCAGAACTTGTTAAGGCGTTAAAAATAATTTTCCCTAAAGCACAGTTTATTTTGACTACACATAGTCCAAGTGTTCTTCAGACACTGGAGAAAGAGGAAATTATTGCCTTGGCGTATGATGAAGACAGGAACACCTGTCTGAAAGAATTGAATTTAGGTAAATACGGTTTACAGGGCTGGACATTGGAAGAAATACTGAGAAATATTATGGAGATGCCGGCGACCACTTCGAAGCTTTATCAGGATACTCTCAAAAAATTTGATCAGGCTATGGATATGGAAAACAGAGAAGAAATTCTTAAACAGTATGAACTGTTGAAGGAAATGCTGCATCCGGACAATCCATTGCGTAAATTGTTAGCTATTCAAGTTGCTGAATGGGAGGACTGATTTACGTGATAAAAGTAGAACGAATAGATAAGCCGAAAGAATTAACAGATGATATTCAGAGACAACTGACAGATGAATTCAAAAAAGATAAGAAAAAGCAGGTATGGAATAAAAGCTATATAAGAAGAGAACTCTTGAAAGAGTGCCATGGAAAATGTGTATATTGCGAATCCCTTATAGGTGAAGGACATAAAGAGATGCACATAGACCATTTTCATTATAAAGATAAATATAAAGATGAAGTTGTTTCATGGGAGAATCTGAATCCATCCTGTCCGCATTGTAATAAAAGTAAGTCTTCGCATGATACATATGCAGAACCCATTATTAATCCATTTGAACAAAACCCGCAGGATTATTTTTGTATAAAGCATTATCGTTATTATAGCAAAAATTCTGAAGTGGAAGAAATAGCCCGCAGAACGATAGGTGTTCTGGAATTAAATGATACGGAAAATGTCGTGATGCTTAGGTTTAAGGTAGGAGAAGCCTTAATACAGGAAATACAGGATATCTGTGAATTTGCAATCGAAAACAAAGATATCTTATGCAGTAAAACTGTGAAAAGAAACAGGGTTTTGCGGGGATGCAGAAATATTTTGAAAAAGGGCACAAGAGATGCGGAATATGCGGCTTTTATGTCATCAATAATAATGGGTGATTCATACTATAAGAAATTAAAAGAGTTATTGAAGGAATTAAATTTATGGGATGATGAATTGCAGGAATTAGACGAAGAAGTAGATAAGATAAAACTGCAGAGAAATGAAGATTAACTAAATGAAGGAGACAACATATGAAGAATTTATATTCACTTTTTTTATCTCAGGCATATCAGGATTGCTGGGACGATTATAATCGTTCTCTGAGACTCAGAAACTTTCCGAAATGGGACTATGTAATCCTGACTGCATCTAATGAGCAGCAGGCAGAGGGATTTCGGAAGCAGATTGAGGAGCGTAAGGATTTCCTGCCAAAGGAGACAACCTTTGTTGCGATTCCGGATCGTGATGGTAAACGTGTGGGATCTGGCGGAGCAACGCTGGAGGTATTGAAATATCTGCATGAGCAGGAAGAGACGTTTGATAATCTTCGTGTACTGGTCATCCATTCTGGTGGTGACAGCAAGCGAGTGCCGCAGTATTCTGCACTGGGTAAGCTTTTTTCACCGGTGCCGCATGCCCTGCCGAACGGACGTAATTCTACATTGTTTGATGAATTTATGATCTGCATGAGTTCTGTACCGTCACGTATCCGCGAGGGTATGGTGTTATTATCCGGAGATGTTCTGCTTCTGTTTAATCCGCTTCAGATTGATTATAATAATGTCGGAGCTGCTGCGATTTCTTTCAAGGAGCATGTGGAGACCGGCAAAAACCACGGAGTTTATTTGAATGGTGAGAATGGAAATGTAAAGTGCTGTCTGCAGAAAAAATCAGTAGAAGTACTGCGAGAAGTCGGGGCTGTGAATGAGTCTGACTGTGTGGATATTGATACAGGTGCGCTTATTTTCAGCACAGAGATGATGAAGTCATTATATTCTCTGATCGCAACGGAGGAAGACTATGACAGACATGTAAATGAGAAGACCAGACTTTCCCTGTATGCGGACTTTCTGTATCCGCTGGCAGAAGATTCTACTCTGGAAGCTTTTTATCAGGAGAAACCGGAGGGAGAATTTTGTCAGGAGTTAATGGAGGCAAGGGAGCGTGTATGGAAGGTATTGCGTCCATACAGAATGAAGCTGCTTCGTCTGGCACCGGCGAAATTTATCCATTTTGGTACGACCCGAGAGATTCTGGAACTGATGAGCGGCGGTGTGGACGAGTACCGTGAGCTTGGCTGGAGCCGTCTGATCGGAAGTAGTATTAAAGACAGTGACACTGCGGGATATAACAGTGTTCTGAGCAGCAGAGCGGATATCAGCAAAGACTGTTATCTGGAAGTTTCTTATGTGCATGGAGAGGCAAAAGTAGGAGAGCACTGTGTATTATCTTATATTGATATTCACGATGAAGTGATACCGGACAATGTTGTCATGCATGGTCTGAAACAGCGTGATGGAAAGTTTATTGTCCGTATCTTTGGCGTAAACGACAATCCGAAGGAAAACAGGCTGTTTGGCATGGATCTGGAGCAGATTGAAAAAGACCTGGACGTGAAGCTGTGGCTGGATGATTCTCATACATTATGGTCTGCTGCCCTGTATCCGGAGGCAGACACGATTGAAGAGGCGGTAAGTGCGGCATTAAATCTGTATGCGATTGTGCATGGAGAAGAGCAGGCAGACCTTTCTGCATGGAAAGCTGCACCAAAGAAATCTCTCTGTTCCGGATTTAATGATGCGGATCCGGATGCGATCATTGCATGGAACAGGAGAATGGCAGATCTGGTGGCAATGGATGAGATTGCAAAAGCGATCAGAAACAAAGTACCGGCGGCAAAGCTGAGAAAGATGAAATCTCTGACAAAGATCCAGAAGGAATGGCTGGAGCGGAGAATCAAAAAGGCTGATTTCAGTGAAAAGATGCGTCTTCATTATTATCTCGGAGTGATCCTGGACGATGAAGATGAAGTTCAGGAGTGTTTTCGCACGATTCAGTCAGAAGTCCTGGCTTCTACGATCAAAAACCTGTCTTACAACGAGAATGCCAGAATTGTTACAGAGAAGCACACAGTAAAACTTCCGCTTCGTGTCAACTGGGGAGGCGGCTGGAGTGACACACCTCCGTATTGTAATGAGAATGGTGGAACTGTATTAAATGTAGCGATTCTTCTGAATGGGCAGAAGCCGGTAGAAGTCACACTGGAAAAAATTTCAGAAAAGAAGATTGTTTTTGACAGCCGTGATATGGATGTCCATGGAGAATTTGATACTATCGAACCGCTTCAGGCAACAGGTGATCCGTTTGATCCGTTTGCACTGCAGAAAGCGTGTCTTCTCGCCTGCGGAATCATTCCGAAAGAAGGAAGCAGTCTGGAAGAGATTTTGGATCGTCTTGGAGGCGGATTTGAAATGCATTCTGAAGTAACGAATGTTCCAAAAGGCTCGGGACTTGGTACTTCATCGATTCTTTCCGCAGCCTGTGTAAAGGCAGTATTTGAGTTTATGGGAATCGCTTACACAGAAGAAGATCTTTATGCACATGTACTTGCAATGGAACAGATCATGTCCACCGGCGGTGGCTGGCAGGATCAGGTCGGAGGGATCACTCCGGGACTGAAATATATCACTTCCATGCCGGGAATTGACCAGAAGCTCAAAGTAACTCATGTGGAGATTCCGGAAGCTGCAAAGCAGGAGCTAAGTGACAGATTTGTTCTGATCTACACGGGCCAGAGAAGACTTGCCCGTAACCTGCTCCGTGATGTTGTCGGACGCTATGTCGGAAACGAGCCGGAGAGCCTTTTTGCCCTGGAAGAGATCCAGAAGACAGCAGCGCTGATGCGTTTTGAACTGGAACGTGGCAATGTAGACGGCTTCGCCAGCCTTTTGGATTACCACTGGGAACTGAGCAAAAAAGTCGATGCCGGAAGCAGCAACACACTGATCGAGCAGATCTTCAGCAGCATCGAAGAACTGATCGACGGAAAACTCGTCTGCGGCGCCGGCGGCGGTGGCTTCCTTCAGGTCATTCTGAAAAAAGGCGTAACCCGACAGCAGGTAGAAGAACGCCTGAACGAGGTGTTCATGGACAGCCTGGTTGGAGTAGCGGACTGCAGGCTTGTGTGGGAATGAGATTTTGATGAATCAAATTTCTTTTGAGAAAGTAATGAGCCTTTTTGGCTGGAAGTGAGGTGGATGATGAGCAATCAATATTCGATGAAGATATATCCGGCTGGCAGAGGGCGTGAGGTTTATAGAAATATTGAAATCTGTGGCAGCAGCACATTAAATCAGTTATGCCAGGTTATCCTGGAGTCTTTTGATTTCATAGATGAGCATCTGTATGAGTTTTGCATGGATAACCGAATGTATAGTGAACATGCATATCAGTCAGATCCGGAAGGAGATGAATCCTCCGCAGATATAATTCTTGACGAAGTCGGACTTTGCAAAGGGCAGAAATTTGCACTTCATTATGATTTTGGAGATGACTGGATGTTTACAATCACGGTATCAAAGATCAGTGAAGTTCAGGAGGATTTTGAGCCTCGCGTAATTAAGTCAAAAGGAACTATTCAACAGTACCCGGATTGGGATGAAGAGGACTTTGACGAAGAATAATGCAGTATTTGTGCAGGGATACCGACGAGAATTCCTGATTTTCAAGGGGAATTAAAAATTAAGCAGGATTTTTACCAGAGCTGGTATTCAGCGAAGCTAAGAACTAAGCAGGATTTTCCCAGAACTGGCGCTCAATTGAAAATAGCGCCAGTTCTGAATAAACTATGATTGGATTAACACGAAATGGGAAGAGCAAAGAAGAATCCAGAATACGATCCGGAGAAAGTAATGGAGCAGTTAACGAACTGCATTGTCGATGCCTACGGAACTGGGACAGACAACAATTCATTAAGGAAGATTTCAGAGCAGTTCGGAATTACCCTGATGAAGACACGCAAAATATTGATTACGGCAGGAGTCTACCATACCGAGATCAGTGATCAGATCAATTCGCTGTGGGAAGACAACTGGAGCATTTCGGATATCATGAAGGAGACCGGTCTGAGCAGATCTTCGGTACATTCTTATTTACCATATACGAAGGTCATATATAATGCAGAGGAGCTGAGTCTATATGCCCGGCGATGCAGGACATACCGTAAAAGAAAGCTGGCAGTCCAGAAACTGCAGTCCTGCATGGGAGAATCAATGGAAATGTTGGGAGAAGTGTTATGGGATGCGATAAAGGTATTCAGCGGATATTTTTTTGAAACGGCAGATGGGGAAAGATTCTGTTACAGTGTAAGTGGAGACGAGATATTGGTTTTGAAAAGTAGGGAATCGATAACCAGAGTCGATGTGAATATTGATCTGGAAGAAATATTGGAATCGAAAGGAGAAGCGAGTAGCCTTCAAAAGCTGAAAGCGCATGGGGCGAGGTATTTGTATCCTGTTTTTTTGCGATTTGGACTGATTAGACTGGAAGGAGAATCGGATGGATATCTGTCAGATATGGACAAGATACAATAAGAAATAGTCGGTATGTGAGATAATGGCTTTTAGTGTGATCCTGTTACTGACAGTTATAATAATGGCATACTGCCTGTGGAAAAAGAAACTGAATATCATTCAGGCAGGTGCAGTCGTTGCAATGGTGATCTTTCTGGGAATTGTTTTTAGCTCTACGGTATTCACCAGGGCCAGTACTGTCCGTCAGTATGAATTGATGCCCGTATGGTCCTGGAGAGCGATCATCCGATACCATGATTGGGGATTGTTAAAAGAAGATCTTCTGAACTGTATTCTTCTGTTACCGGCAGGAGCATTATTACCTGTAATTGAAAATCACAAAGTAAGTGGTATCAGGCGTTGTTATTTGGAGTGATGATATCAGCGGTAATAGAAACCAGCCAGCTGGTATTTATGCGTGGATTGTTTGAGTGGGATGATATGATTCATAATGGATTGGGATGTATGGTTGGGTGTTTGGTGGTGGATGGGGGTGTATAAAGACATACGAAGGATAGATGAAAGATAATATAAATGACGAAGTATGTCGAAAGAAAGAGCGAATGATTCGATATAACGAACGATAAAATGTGGCGAAAGTGTGATAAAATATAAGTAAAAGGGAGAACGTTATGGAGCTTATTTATTATTGGATTAACAAAAAGAAATGTATTCATGAACAAGGTTTTCGTTTTTCACCAGAATATAATATTTCAATGAGAAAACCAGAACCTGAAAAATATGAATTGGAAATATCAAGAAATAAAAGAAATAATGTATTTTCTTCAGACGTTATATCAAATATAACGGTACTTGTTGGGGACAATGGAGCAGGAAAAACGACTCTTTTAAAAGAATTATTGAGGTTGAATTGCTATCCACTTGAAAACGAGGATGAAGATAATGGAGATTATCAAGAATTTGTAAAAAATAAAAATGAAAAAAATAAAAATTTGATTATTCTTAAAAAAGAAAATGGTCAATTGGATTTATATACTAATATCTACCAAAAGGATATTCGAATTCATGGTGAATATATAAATAATATATATTATTTAAGTGATGATTCGAATATTGCGAGCAGAATCAGCAGAGGTGATACAGATTATTGTGGATTTACCAAGATTTATGTTTCGAACAGTTACTTTGATGATGCTAATGGAACGGGAGGAGATGGGAAGTTGAATGACTTGATCATCACTCCAGCAAGATTGACCTTTGTTTCAAATATGTTTTTTGAATTTATATGTCCTGAAAAAAGAGAGGGGAATTTTGCTTTATATAGCAACTGGCTAAAACAAAGTAAAAATCCGGTTGAATTTCAACAGATATGTGATTTGCTGTTCTATAATTTTTTGCTGGATACAGATTTTATTGGCACCTATGAGGGATTCGTGCAGACAAAAATAAGATTAAATATAAATCCGGTATTTTTTAAAATAGAAAGAGCAAAGACAGAAGATAATATTGATAAAAGCCTGATGGATGTAGTAACCCCTTTTTGGGCTATTTTACACTCTAAATATTTGACTGATAGAGCTAAAGACGATCTGAGTTATGTATTAAAAACAAATTTTATATTTGAATGGGTTTTAGAAAATGGTCAGGAAATATTAAATGAAGGTGATGATATTGAAGAAATATATTCAAAAATAGTTGACAATATTAAGAAGGAAAATATGTCAACAAAAAATTTATATTTTGATGATGCAGTGGAGGAGATAAAACAATTTTCAAAGTTTTTAGAAGAAATTCCTTTAGTTAAAAACGATGTTCCTAAAAATGATGTAGCATATAAAACAGGAAATGAGACTGTGGAATGTTCACGAGAGGATATATCAAAAGCAAGTGAATGGGGAAAGATTATAGCATATATTGCTGAAAGAGTAAAAGTAAATAAAGAGATCTTTAAGGGAAAAAGACAATATGGAAGCTTTTTACTCCGTTATTTGTATATAGAGAACTTAGAGTTTTCGTCAGGAGAACGTGCTTTTCAAAATTTAATGTCATGGATATACTTTCTCGGTCAGTTAGATGAATATACAGCAGACGGAAAGCATCATACAAAGAAAAATTTACTTATTTGTCTGGATGAAGTTGATTTAAGCTTGCATCCGGCATGGCAGAGAGATTTCATAGACTATCTTGTAATGTTTATAAATAATTGTTACAAGGAAAATAAGGTGCAAATTATAATGACGACGCATTCACCGCTTTGCCTCAGTAATATTCCTAAATCTAATATTATATATTTGCAAAAAACAGAAAATGGAACGAAAGTGGATATTTCGGAACATAAAGAAACGTTTGGAGCAAATCTTTATGAAATTCTTGATGATGCGTTTTATTTGAAATATAAATCTATGGGAAGATTTGCAAGTAAATATATTCAAAAACTTATAAAAGAAATTACAGAGTGCTCTTCCTTAGATCAGGAAAATTATAACATTTATAAACAAAAAATAGAAGATATAGGTAATGCATTAATCAGGAATAAACTAGAAGAACAGCTGTTAAAAAAGCTGAATGAAACGGAAGGACGGACAGCAGCAGTTGCAGAAATTGATCAAAAGATACAACAGCTTGAATTAAGAAAAAAGAAAATTATGGAGGAAATAAGTGATTCCACTAAAGTACAAGAATAATAATTTGGAAAAGTATTATGAATTAATTATCCAATCGAGAAATGAAGGGTTTATTAGAGAAATAGATTGGAAATGTAATAACTATTTAGGAATACCGTTTCAAGATCTTGTCTGTGCACCACCAGAAGAATTAAAACAGTTATGTTCTAATCTAAAGAAACAATCTAATTATAAACTGATAAAAAAAGATTTTAAATTTATAGCATCTTCAAAAGAAAACAATTACATAGTTAATGTTTTATTTAAGAAAATGCCCAGAGATGCTAAATTGATGATTTATAAACAGACGGAGCAGAATGTTTGTCCTTATTGTAACAGGAACTTTATTGAAAATTTAAAAGTTGCGAAAAATAAAAAAGTCAAAAAAAATGTTGGAACTTTTGAGTTAGATCATTTTTATTCAAAAGATGAGTTTCCAATGCTTGCGGTTTCATTTTATAATCTGATCCCTGTTTGTGGAGCTTGCAATAGAATAAAAAGTAATACGGCTTTTAAAGTGAATCCCTATTTAAGGAAAAAAATAGACGATATTTTATTTGATTATAATATTCTCGGCAGTAATTATATGGAAGATGAAAATGATCTGGAAATTAAAATTAGTTCTTCAAGTAAAGATGCTCTGGAAGATGCACAGAATCTATATTTAGAAGAAATATATAATTGTCATAAAGATATTGTTCAGGAAATAATTAAAAAAATGCAATATTATGGTTCGGAATACATTAAATGTATACTTGAAGAGACTGGTTCGTTGTTTAAAAATGAAGGTGAATTATATCGATTATTATATGGCGGATATGCGGAGCCAGACGAATTTGGAAAGAGACCTTTATCAAAATTTATAAAAGACATTTACCAGAATACAAAGAATGCATTGGATGGTATCAATTGAAAAATACAGTTATTAGTATGGGATGAAGTGTCGGAAGGTGCCGTACATGTTGCAAAAGAAACACAGAATGGTTGCTGGGCGGATATTAGGATTTAGCTGATAGATGAAAATGGAAATGAAAAATCGGTTTATGAAGCAGATGAATTAAATAATTTATCGAAACCGGAATGTTGATGCTAACTTTAGATGTCAATACAAAGACCTTGTTGCCAGGGATCCCGGGATGCCAGTAAAAAAATACTGAAATACTTTAATACATTAATTTGCGAAAAAATATTCTAAGAATCTATAGCTGATAAGACGAACAAGTACGGATTATTGAGAATTAACTGAAGAACGAATGCGCAAGCAAAAATAGGACATTCGCTTGTGATTTTCGCTTATTTGAGTTAAAATTATTATAGAAACATTGAAATGATGGATGGTGAGTGTTTTGATTCTTGTAGGCAAAAAGATGCCAGAAAACAGGAGGGATGATATGTGCACCAAAAATGAACTGAATAGTATTTTGCAAAAGTTGATACAGATTTATCGTTCAGTATATGGAGAAAATCTTGTTCAGGTAATTTTATACGGCTCTTATGCAAGAGGAGATTATCATACGGATTC
>ENA-OQIK01000485-OQIK01000485.1-human-gut-metagenome-genome-assembly--contig:-NODE-485-length-24204-cov-9.979069_pt1 | contig 24204 bp, 19 predicted proteins | sample MGYA00242578_ERZ504743 | MGnify/ENA primary metagenome ERZ504743 (study PRJEB26092, sample SAMD00036441) | human gut metagenome | host: Homo sapiens | study: EMG produced TPA metagenomics assembly of...
GCATCTGCGTTGCCAAAATGCTCGATAATACACAAAGTATTATCTGCGCTTTTGGCTTAGCATCTGCCGCACCTCGCTCGCCGTATCGGCACTTGGAATCATGCGGTATTGCCTGAACAAAAGAGAGCCCGCGCGGCAGACGCCGCCGGAAGGATATGGGAGGAAAAATACCATGGAAGCATCCAAAGTTTACTATACGGATTTCCGCTGTCCGGTGGGCACCAGCCTGCTGGAAAAGCTGCGCCGGGTGTGCATTGCCGCCGGCATCAAGGACATCGACATGGACGGCCGGTTCGTGGCCATCAAGATGCACTTCGGCGAGCTGGGCAATCTGGCTTTTCTGCGTCCCAACTACGCCAAGGTAGTGGCAGACCTGTGCAAGGAGCAGGGCGGTATGCCCTTTCTGACCGACTGCAACACCCTGTACCCGGGCAGCCGCAAGAATGCGCTGGAGCACCTGAGCTGCGCCCAGCTGAACGGCTTCTGGCCCATGACCACCGGCTGTCAGGTGATCATCGGTGACGGTCTGCGCGGCACGGATGAGGTGGAAGTGCCGGTGCCCAACGGCGAATACTGCAAGACCGCCAAGATCGGCCGCGCCATCATGGATGCGGACGTGTTCATCAGCCTGACCCACTTCAAGGGCCACGAGTCCACCGGTTTCGGCGGTGCGCTCAAGAATATCGGCATGGGCTGCGGCTCCCGCGCGGGCAAGATGGAGCAGCACGCTGCCGGCAAGCCCGCCGTGCAGGAGGGCTTGTGCCGCGGCTGCCACCGCTGCGCCAAGGAGTGCGGCTCGGACGCCATTACTTACAATACCGAAAACAAGGCGGTCATCGACTACGACAAGTGCAAGGGCTGCGGCCGCTGCATCGGCGCGTGCAGCTTTGACGCCATCTATTCTCCCAACGACTGCGCCAACGAGCTGCTGGACCGCAAAATGGCGGAGTACGCCGCCGCAGTCTGCCACGACCGTCCCTGCTTCCACGTTTCTCTGGTGCAGGACATCAGCCCCAACTGCGACTGCCACTGCGAGAACGATGCACCCATCCTGCCGGATATCGGTATCTTTGCGTCCTTTGACCCTGTGGCGCTGGACCAGGCCTGCGTGGACGCCTGCCTGAACGCCGCCCCGCTGCCCAACAGCCAGCTGGGCACGAACCTTGCAAAGCCGGGCTGGAACTGCTACCACGACAACTTCAAGGACTCCAACCCCAACATCGAGTGGAAGGCCACCCTTGAACAGGCCGAGAAGGTGGGCATGGGCACCCGCCAGTATGTGCTAAAAAAGGTATAACGACAAAATGGGGCGCTGACCACACGGTCAGCGTCCCATTGCGCTTTAAAGTTTCAGGTTGCGTTTAAGCCTCGCCGTTCGTCTCCGGCACGATATCGTCCAGCACGCTTTGCAGCGCCTGCCAGTTTTTCAGGGTGCAGCCGGGCAGGGTGTCAGCGTCCAGCCCTGCGTCCGCGATGCGGCCGGTCATGCTGTCCTTGTCGCTGAGCAGGTCCAGCGCGGCGTCCTTGATCAGCGGCCATGCCTCGGCAAAGCCTTCCTGCTGGTTGTCGGTCAGGCCGTCGTACCAGCTGTAAAAGGCATCCTGAATGGCCTCCGGGGAGCGGCTGGACATCCGCGCGTCCTCGGCCCAGTGCAGCAGCGATGCCGCCGCGATGACCGATTTCAAGGAGCAGCCGGATACCCCGGGCCCCCAGCCCAGACAGGGCGCAAAGGCGTTTTCTGTGCCGGTGATGGAGAACACCGAGTTTTCGTCAAAGTTGCCGGGGTTCAGCTCTCCGGTGTTGGCCTCTGTGGTGGAGGAGGGCAGCTCACTGCTGCCGGAAGCGGATGCGCTGTCCGAGGCGGGCGCAGCGCTGGATGCGGGGCTGCTTGCAGCCCCGCCGCAGGCTGCAAGCAGGCAGCCCAGGAAAGCGGCGCACAGCAGCAGCGCAAGGGAGCGGATATATTTCGATGTCATAAGAAAAACCTCCGTAACTGGTGCTCCGGCAAGCCGCCGGAGCAAAGCGGGATCTACACCCTAAGTATACGTTCTGCGCACGGCGTTGTCAATCGTTCTGCGCAGGACGAATTTCAAGCAGACCTGTGCAGGATATACAAAAATACAGCTTGAATTTCGGGCAGTTCCACGCATTGACATTCTCCGCGCTGGCCCGTATAATCAAAAGCAGACAAGTGAATTTATCAGTGCGTGTAACTGTTCGATCAGGCATGAGCATCAGAGGGAAGGCGGCAACGGCATCCCTTTGGTTCTTGTGCCCTTTTCTTTTTCACAAGAGCTGCGGCATGGAAGCGGAGGAGTGCGGCGATGCAGGCTGTAAAGGTATTCAATAACAATGCGGTGTCGGTGGTCATGCCGGACGGCAGGGAAGCCATTCTCGTGGGCAACGGGCTTGGGTTTGGCCGCCGCCCGGGGGACGTGATCGACAAAAACCGCGTTTCCAAGGTGTACTATGTGCAGAACGAGCTGCAGACCAAGTTTCTCAAGATGCTGGATAACGTCACCCCGCAGGTGATGCAGGCCGCCGAGCGCATCTCGCTGGCGGCAGAGGAGCAGGGCATCCTGCTCAGCAGCAAAAGCACCATCTCGCTGGTGGATCACATCAGTTTTGCGCTGGAGCGTGTGGAAAAGGGTACTTTTCTGCCCAACCTCATGCTCTCGGAGACCCGGATGCTGTACCCGAAGGAGTACGCAGTGGGGCAAAGGGCGCTGGAACTTGTCCGGCAGTTCTGCGGCGTACAGCTGCCGGAGGACGAAGCGGGCTACATTGCCCTGCATCTGGTAGCCGGTGCGGCGGACGGCGCGCTGGCGTATGATACCGTAAAGTTCGTCAAGGCGGTCAAGGAGATCATCTGCGATACCTATCACTGCACCTTTGAGGAAGAAAGCCTTGAGACCACCCGCCTGACCGTACACCTCAAGTTTCTGGCGGCGCGCATCCTGCGGCACACTCCTTGGCAGGACGCAGGGCTGGAATCCATGTACACGGTGCTTTTGCAGCGCGACAGCCGCAACGAGGTGTGCCTGCAGCGCATCAATGCCTATCTGCGGCAGGAATTTGATTACGAGCTGGATCATCAGGAGCAGGTTTATCTGCTCATCCACCTGACCAAGATCGTTGGTTAAAATGTTTCAACAGGGCGTCCGGAAGCCCTGCAGAATAGAAATCATCCCCCAAAACAGTCAAGTCAAAAAGTGAGGAGTATTACACGATGAAAGAAAAAGTCATGAATGGCTTGGAAAAGTTCTCCAAAGCCATGCTCTCACCGCTGTCGTATATCTCGGCAGCAGGCCTGATCCTTGTGCTGGGCGCATTGCTTACCAGCACAAGCCTTAGTGCGATGATCCCCGCTCTGCAGTGGACCCCCATCAAGCTGCTTGGACAGCTGATCTACAACTGCATCATGGTCATCATCAACAACCTCAGCCTGATGTTCTGCGTGGGCATCGCAGCGGCGCTTGCCAAAAAGAACAAGCAGCAGGCTGCCATCATTGGCCTGATGAGCTATTTTATGTACCTGACCGCCGGCAACGTTACCCTGACCCAGCTGGGTATGCTGGCCGAAGCTGACCCGCTGGTGGGTCTGTACGGCACCGGTCAGTCCACCGTGTTCGGCATCCAGACGGTGGATATGGGCGTGTTCGGCGGCATCCTGCTGGGCCTGGTCTGCGGCTGGGTGTACAACCGCACCTGTGAAAAGCAGTTCAAGGGCATCATCACCCAGATCTACTCCGGCAACCGCTGGTCCTTTACCTGCATGGTGGTCTTTTCCATCCTGTTCGGCTTTGGCTCCTGCTTCTTCTGGCCGCCGGTGCAGAACGTTATCAGCGCACTGACCGACCTGATCGCCACCTCCGGCAACTTCGGCCTGTTCCTGTACGGCTTTTTGGAGCGCTTCCTCATCCCCACCGGCCTGCACCACCTCATCTACACCCCCTTCCAGTTCTCTGCACTGGGCAACAGCCTGACCGTGGGCGATGCCACCTACACCGGCTCCTACATTGTCATGATGATGGAGTACAGCATGGGTCTGCCCTTCTCGGACGGCATCGTGTGGATGTACACCGGCTTCACCAAGACTTTCGGCTACTTTGGCATCGTGGCGGCCTTCATCTTCTGCGCCCGCAAGGAGAACCGCAAAAAGACCGCTGCCGTTCTGGTGCCGCTGGCCTTTACCGCCTCTCTGGCCTCCATCACCGAGCCGCTGGACTTCATGTTCTGCTTCACTGCCCCCATCCTGTGGGTGGCACACGCCTGCATCTCCGGCCTGTTCATCGTGCTGCTGCACATCTTCCATGTCACCGGCTTTACCACCAACCTCCTCGGCTCGGTGCTGATGAACCTTTCTGCCGGTGCAGATAAGACCAACTATCCCACCCTGTACCTGCTGGCGCTGTGCCAGATCGCAGTGTACTTTGTGGTGTTCACCCTGCTGATCAAGGCCTTCAACCTGCACACCCCCGGCCGGGAAGAGGTGAGCACCGAGACTGCGGGGAGCGACGCACCCGCCAAGAAGGCAAGCGTGAAGAACGCCGCCGAGGTGCAGTGCGTCATCGATGGTCTGGGCGGCAAGGAGAACATCCTGTCGGTGGACAACTGCTTCACCCGCCTGCGGGTAAACATCAAGGATCCCGCAAAGCTGGACGAAGCTGCCATCAACAAACTGCCGAACAGCGGCATCGTGAAAAAGGGTACCGATATCCAGATCGTTTACGGTCTGCAGGTGGCCGATATCAAGCGTGCTGTGGAAGCACAGCTGGAAAACCAGTAAACCGCTTTTCCGTGTCCCGGCGGATTGCGCCGGGCTAACCTGAAAAATACAAAAAAGGAGCGTTTATACTATGGTCATTACCATTGCTGGCGGCGGTAGCACGTTTACCGCCGGTATCGTCAAATCCATCGCCCTGCGCCGGGAAGAACTGGAAGTGGACGAGATCCGTCTGTTCGACATCAACAAGGAGCGGCAGGACAAGGTTGCCGTTGTGGTGGACTGGGTCCTGCACAAGGAGCTGAATACCGACATCAAGCTGGTGGTCACCACCGATGTGCAGCAGGCTTACACGGATACCTCTTTTGTGTTTGCCCAGATGCGCGTGGGCGGCTACGCCATGCGGGAGCAGGACGAAAAGATCCCTCTGCGCCACGGCTGCGTGGGACAGGAGACCTGCGGCTGCGGCGGCATGGCCTACGGAATGCGCACCATCTTCCCCATGATCAAGCTGATCGACGATGTGGAAAAGTATGCCAAGAAGGACTACTGGATCCTGAACTATTCCAACCCCGCCGCCATCGTATCCGAAGCCTGCCGCAAGCTGCGCCCGAAGGCACGGATCATTAATATCTGCGATATGCCTATCGCCATCATTGACGTGGTGGCAGCTGCCATGGGCATCCAGAACAAGAAGGAGATCGTTTACGATTACTTTGGCCTGAACCACTTCGGCTGGTTCACCTCCATCCAGTACCGCGGCGAGGATCTGATGCCCAAGCTGCGCGCCTACATCAAGGAGAACAAGATCCTTCTGCCGGAAAGCTACCTCAAGGGCATGGGCGCGCTGACCTCCTCCAGCAGCCAGAACCGCCACACCAAGGGCAGCTGGTACTATGTGTGGAAGGGCGAGTACGAGATCATGGAAAACTTCCCGGAGTACCTGCCCAACACCTACCTGAACTACTATCTGCAGGCCAAGGAGTTCGTGGAGCACTCGGACCCGAACCACACCCGCGCCAACGAGGTGGAGGAGACCCGCGAAAAGAACCTGTTCGACGGCATCGACCACTACCTCAAGACCGGCGAGGTGGACGCCAACACCTTCTATGCCGGCAGCCACGGTGACTGGATCGCAGATCTTTCCGCTGCGCTGAAGAACGACACCAAGGCACGCTTCCTCATCATCACCGAGAACCGCGGCGCGATCCCCAATATGCCCTATGACGCAATGGTGGAGCTGCCCGCCTACATCGGCAAAAACGGCCCGGAGGTCATTGCCCGGGACAACATCCCACTGTTCCAGCAGGGCTTGATGATGCAGCAGCTCAACAGCGAAAAGCTGCTGGTAGAGGGCTGCGTGGAAGGCAGCTACGAGAAGGTGCTGCAGGCCTTCACCCTGAACAAGACTGTGCCCAGCATGAGCGTTGCCAAGGCCATTCTGGACGATATGATCGAAGCCAACAAGGGCTACTGGCCGGAGCTGCACTGAGCAGCCGACCTTACAGCCGCCGCAGGCATTGCCGCCTGCGGCGGCTTTTTGTGTGCATTGACCTTTGCACAGCAAGGGCTTATAATGAGAAAAAACCAGTAAAAGCGAAAGGAAGCACACCCATGCAAAACCAAGTCCCTGTATCCCAAAACCGCCCGGTCACCGGGCGCTTTGCGCCCAGCCCCAGCGGACGGCTGCATCTGGGCAATCTGGCCTGCAGCCTGCTGGCGTGGCTCAGCGCAAAAAGTCAGGGCGGGCGCATCGTGCTGCGCATCGAGGACCTGGACGCCGAGCGCTGCCCCCGCGTCTACGCCGACTTGCTGGAGCAGGACCTTGCGTGGCTGGGGCTTACGTGGGACGAGGGCGGCAGCACCGGCGGCGCACACGCGCCCTATTACCAGAGCGAATGCGGGGACATCTATACCCAAAGCTACCGCAAGCTGGAGCAGAAGGGGCTGGTGTACCCTTGCTTCTGCTCCCGCTCCCAGCTGCACGCCGCCAGCGCACCCCACACCTCGGACGGCAACGTCATCTACCCGGGCACCTGCCGGGGACTGACGCCGGAGGAAATTGCGGAAAAGCGCAAAAAGAAAGCCCCTGCCTACCGTCTGATGGTGCCGGACGAGGAGATTACCTTTACGGACGGCTGCATGGGCACCCACACGGAAAACCTGCTGCGGGATTGCGGCGATTTCTATCTGCGCCGGGCAGACGGCGTGTTTGCCTATCAGCTGGCAGTGGTGGTGGATGATGCCCGCATGGGCGTTACCGAGGTGGTGCGCGGTGCAGACCTGCTTTCCTCCACGGCGCGGCAGCTGTACCTGTACCGGCTGCTGGGTTTGCAGCCGCCCCGCTTTGCCCACTGCCCGCTGCTGCTGGCAGCGGACGGGCGGCGGCTGTCCAAGCGGGACGGCGACCAGAGCCTTGAAAACCTGCGGGCAAAATATACCGCCCCGGAGATCATCGGCAAGCTGGCGTTTGCCTACGGCTTGCAGCCGGAGCCTGCGCCCCGCACCCCGGAAAGCCTTGTGCCGGACTTTGCGTGGACAAAAGTCCCCAAGCAGGATATCTGCCTGCCCGAGGGGCTATTTTAACGATTTTGAATGGCCGCCGCGTGCGCTTTGGCCATGTTCAGCGGAAAAATTATTGTTATAATTTGTGGCTCAGAAACGCCTGCGGGCGTTTCTGAGCCACTTTTTCACAGTTGGGGTCGTAAAGAAAAACGACAGTTTTCTAACTGAACCAGAAAACTTTCCCAAGAGGGGCTCTCGCGTGAAAAAAGGCTTCCAAAAAGTCCGCAGACTTTTTGGAAGCCAAAATAAAAATAATTCTTCCTTGAATTATGCCCAGAGCAGCGCGGAGGGCATTTTAAATCGTCCCACGCTGCCGAAAAAAGAATTTTATGCTCTCCGCACCTGCGGCAGCTGGCTGCGCTCGAGGGCGGTAAAGGCGCTGTCCAGCGCCAGTGCCAGCAGCGCACCCAAGGCTACGTCAATGCAGCTGTGCTGCTTGAGCAGCACGGTGGAGCAGACGATGGAAACACACAGCACGGCGGCGGCGGGGCGCATCCAGCGGCGGCGGGGCGCATCAAAAATGCGGCTGCGGTAGTACGCCAGCAGCAGCGTTACCGAGTTGAACACATGAATGGACGGGCAGACGTTGGTGGCGGTGTCGGTGCGGTACAAAAAGCGCACAGTCTGTGCAAAGATATCGCTGCCCGGCACCCAGTAGGGGCGCAGGTCCAGCGCGGTGGGCAGCACCGCGTAGCACGCCAGTGCAATGGTCATGCCGGAGAACAGCGGCAGGCATAGCCGCCAGAAGTCCTCCCGCGGGGCCTTCCACAGCAGATAGAACAGGGTGAAGGGGATCCACAAAAACCATGCAAAGTAGGGGATCACCGCATATTTGCAGAAGGGAATCAGATCGTCCAGACGGCAGTGCACCAGAATGCTGCGCAGGGGGACGTTTGCCTCCAGAGAGTGAAAAACGGAAAGATAAAATATAGTATACAGCGCCATGAACCCGATGGGGTGGCGCGCAAGCCAGCTGCGTTTCATAGAATAGCCTCCTTTTGCAGAAGAGCAGAACTCGATAGCATTGAGAAATTATACGCCCGAACGATGAAGATTGCAAGAACGAAAGGTGAAAACTTTGTCAAGTGCTGAAAAAATAATTTGTGGAACTTGTAAAAAATACCATCGTTCTTCTGCTGATAATACGAATCAGAGCGGCGGTTTCCTGCAAAAAAGGAAAAATCCACCCCGTTTTCGCCGGTCTTTACAGACCGGGAATGGGGTGGATGCTAAAAGTTTAAATCACACTCTGCTCCAGCCAGCTGCCCCGGCGGAAGCGCAGGTAGAAGCACAGCGAGCGGAACACCCAGTCCAGATACATCCCCATCCAGATGCTCAGCAGCCCGCCGCCGAAGCAGAGCACGGCCAGATAGCAGAAGCCCACCCGGAACGCCCACATGGACACGATGCTCACGGTCATGGTAAAGCGGGCGTCACCGGCGGCGCGCAGGATGTTGGGCAGGGTAAAGCTGGACGGCCACACGAACAGGGAAACGATGTTGAACCACACCATGATGTCCAGCGCCATGGCCTGCGCTTCCGGCGAGAGGTTGAACAGGGACACCGCGAACCGGTTGGCGAAGAAGAACGCCGAAAGGTTCATCGCCCACGCGCCGCAGTAGGCGGTCAGCATCAGGCGGCGGGAGTAGTACACCGCCTGCTCCTTTTCGCCCGCGCCCAGACACTGGCCCACCACGGTCAGGGCAGCCATGCCCACGGCGTTGGCGGGGATGTTCAGGAAAGTGGTGGTGGTATTGGCAACGGCATTGGCGGCAATGGCTGCCGTGCCAAGGGTGGAGGTCAGGCTGGAGACCGACAGCTTGCCGATCTGGAACATGCCGTTCTCGATGCCTGCGGGGATGCCCACCCGCAGGATGCGCCGGATCAGCCCGCCGTTCGGAGCCATCGCCCGCAGGCTGTCCACCCGCAGGGCGCAGCCCGGCTTTTGCAGCAGATACAGCACCACTGCGCAGGCAATGGCGCGGGACACAAGGCTTGCCAGCGCCGCGCCCATGACCCCCATGCCGAAGCCGTAGATCAGCACCGCGTTGCCGCCGATGTTCACCACGTTCATCACCAGACTGGACAGCATGCTGATCTTGCTGTTGCCTTGTGCCCGGAACAGCGCCGCACCGGCGTTGTACAGGCCGATGAAGGGGTAGCTCAGCGCCGAAAGCAGAAAGTAGGTCTCGGCGTAGTGCATCACGTCCGCATCAATGGAGCCGAAGATGCCCCGCAGGATGGCGTGCCGCCCGCCGATGACCACCGCCGCCACCAGCACACTGAAACTGGACAGCACGAATAAAATCTGCGCCGCCGCCGCCTTGGCATTTTTTGGCTCCTGATGGCCGATGTACTGGCTGGTGACCACCGCGCCGCCGGTGGCCAGTGCGCTCATGATCTGGATCATCAGGGTGTTGAAGCTGTCCACAAGGCTTACGCCGGACACGGCGGCTTCGCCCACCGAGGACACCATTAAGGTATCTGCCAGACCAATGGTCACACTGAGCGCCTGCTCCGCGATCAGCGGCAGCAGCAGCGCCACCAGCGCCTGCCGTGGAAACAGGGGAGTGGATGTGAATTTGGACGATTTCATGCTGTCCTCCGTTGCAAATGACAAAAAAGCTCGAATGCTTCTATCATACAGCGGAAGCTGTCGAAATGCAAGAGGTTGTATACAAGAAAGTGCCAAAAAGCAACAGCCCGCCGCGTTTCGTGCCCTTTACCCATGGGCACAGTTGTGTTAAAATAAGGTTGCAGCCCGCCCCGCTGTGCAGGAGAGGGGCGCTGCCTTTGGTAAATGATAAGATATATGATAAGAAGTTGAGGACCCATAAGGGGGTACAGTATGCAGCAAACTGCGCATAAGGTCGTTGTCATCGGGCATCGCAACCCGGACACCGACTCCATCTGCTCTGCCATTGCCTATGCAGAGCTGAAAAACAAGACCAGCGATCTGGTCTGCGAAGCCCGGCGTGCGGGCAAGATGAATCAGGAAACGGAATTTGTGCTGAAAAAGTTCGGGGTCACGCCGCCCCGGATGTGCACCGACGTCAACCCTAAAATTCGGGATGTGGATTACCGGCAGGTGCCCGGCATCCCCGGCTCCACCAGCCTGCGCAAGGCGTGGGAGATCATGCGCGACCAGAAGATCGACACCCTCCCTGTGACCAGCGAGGATGACGAATTGCAGGGTGTCATCACGGTGAAGGATATCGCCACCGCCAACATGGACCTGTTCGACACCGGCATTCTTGCCAAGAGCCGCACCAGCTACCGCAATATTCTGGAAACGCTGGGCGCTACCATGGTGGTGGGCAGCGAGGACGCGGAGTGCACCACCGGCCACATCCGCATTGGTACCGCCACCCCGGAAATGCTGGAAAGCAGCATGGAAAAGGGCGATATCGTCATCCTGACCAACCGCTACGAAAGCCAGCTCTGCGCCATCGAGAAGGAAGCTTCTCTCATCATCATCTGCAACGGCGCAAAGGTGGGCCGCACCATCCAGCACATTGCCGCCGAGACCGGCGTAGCCATCATGAGCGCCCCCTGCGATACCTACGCGGCGGCAAAGCTCATCAGCCAGTGTGCGCCCATCTCCTATTACATGACCCGGGACGATATCATGAAATTCACCCTCGTCACCCCGGTGGCAGACGTCACCCGCGTGATGGCAAAGGTGCGCCACCGGTATTTCCCCATTCTGGATGCAGACGGCAAGTACTGCGGTATGATCAGCCGCCGCAACATCATCAACCTGCGCAAGCGCCGCATCATTCTGGTGGACCACAACGAGGCCACACAGGCGGTGGAGGGCTTTGATCAGGCCGAGATTCTGGAGATCATCGACCACCACCGCATCGGCAGTCTGGAGACCAGCGGCCCGGTGTACTTCCGCAACCAGCCGGTGGGCTGCACCGCCACCATCGTCACCCAGATGTACGATGAAAACGGCGTGACCATCCCGCAAAAGACCGCCGGTCTGCTGCTGGCCGCCATCCTTTCGGATACGCTGGTGTTCCGCAGCCCCACCTGCACCCCCATCGACGTAAACGCCGCCAACCGTCTGGCAAAGATCGCCGGGGTGGACATCAACGAGTTTGCCAACGAGATGTTTGAGGCCGGCGAAAAGCTGGACGGCAAGACCGCCGAGGAAGTGTTCTTGCAGGACTTCAAGGTGTTCATGTGCGGTGATATCCGCTTTGGCGTGGCGCAGGGCAGCTATATGACCCGCAAGAACCTGACCGCTGCCGAGGCGCTGCTGAAGCCCTATCTCGAGGAAGCGCGCAACAAGCAGAACGTGGAGGACATCTATATGCTGCTGACCGACGTGCCCAAGGAGGAGAGCGTGGTCATCTGCAACGGACGCTACGCCGCCGAGGTGCTGACGGATGGCTTCGACACCCAGCCCGCCGCCGATGCCAGCTGGACGCTGCCGGGCGTGGTGAGCCGCAAAAAGCAGTTCATTCCCGCCCTGATGACCGCTTATCAGGAGTTGTAAAGGGACACCGCTGTGTTTGATTTTCTTTCCAAAAAGGATCGCACCCCGCCTGCACTGCCGGAAGGCACGGAGCGGCGGCGCTACACCATCACCGGACAGGTGCAGGGGGTGGGTTTCCGCTATCGTGCGCGGTACGCCGCGCAGACCCTTGACCTGACCGGCTGGGTGCAGAACGAGGATGACGGCAGCGTGACGCTGGAGGTGCAGGGCGACCCGGATAAGTTCATGTCCCTGTTCGCCATGATCCAGAAAAGCGACTATATCCAAATTACCGGCATCCGCCAGAAGGACATCCCGCCCGACCCGTGGGAGCGCGGGTTCTCGGTGAAGGGATATTAAAGGAACTGAATAGAAACAGAGCGCCTGACACCGCAGTGTCAGGCGCTCTGTTTTATCATATTATATTTTTACCCCAGCACCTTGAGGGGGGAGTTTTCCACCCACAGGGTATGATCCAGCAGGCGGGTGACGGCAAGCCGTCCATTTGCCGTTACCCGGGCGGGGTCGAGGGCGTAGAAGTCGCTCTCGGTCAGGTTTTCCGGGTCGGCGGTGGGGGAGATGCCCGCCACACATACCCAGTGCCCGTAGGTGCTGCTGGTGGCAATGTGGGGGTAGTTCACCTCGTCCCAGCCGGAGCCGGTCAGGTGGTATTCATAAGTAGAGGTGCGGTTCGTGTGGCGCTTTACCCCGCTGACCGTGGTATTTTTCAGGTGCACGATCACCGGATGCCCGGCGGAAAGCTCGCTGTACAGCTTTTTCAGGCACTCGGCGCGGGTGCCGGAGTACCCGGTGTAGCCCGCTGCGGACCACACCGCCCCGTTCGACCACATCCCGCTGCCGGAGCACACCTTGCCGTCCAGAATGGTGCGGGCGTAGCGCAGCGCGTACAGGCTGCACTTGCCGGAGGTCTGGTTGCCGATGGAAAGAATGTGGCTGGTGTCGAAGCTGAGCAGCCGGATGCCGTTTTTCTCTTTCAGTTCAGCGGCGTGGGCATGGGGCAAAAAGGCGCATAGCAGCAAAACCAGCGCCAGAACTGCCGCCGCCAGCCGCTGTGCCGCGCGGGCGGGACAGTGTTGCATGGGTACTTCCTCCAAGTTCGTTTCAATCTGGACATGATTTTACCACTAAAACGTGGTGAAAATGTGTAAAAAGGCAAAATAATGGGGCTCCCTCCCAGAGGGAGCTGGCGCGGCACAAGCCGCGTCTGAGGGAGTTAATACCGCTAACACAACATATGTCCAAATTTAAGTGCTCCCGCACCCGGTAAAACCGCGCCGCCGGGGCAGGGAAAAGATGATTCTGTGAATTGTAGACAGACTTTATTCCGGAATATACCAGAACTGCAACAAATCCCGCTTATTTTCATCATTTTCACGAAACTGCTTCAGGAAGTTTAGCGATATTCCCGATTGACAAAACCGTCAGGTGTCGGATATAATCAGGGCAGAAAGGCAACGATGGTTGCGAAAGCTTTTCGAGAAAAAAGAAACATATCCACAAAAAACGCTGATTGGAGGGATACCCCTATGAAGAAACTGTCAAAGATCGTCGCTCTGCTGCTTGCAGGCGCAATGGCTATGGTGATGCTCACCGCCTGTACCGGCGGCGGCGCTGCTGCGGACACAGAGAAGGAAGAAGCAATCCAGATGCAGCTCGGCAAGAAAACCGAGGCAACAGCTCTGTGTGACAAAGATGGCAAGGTCAAGAATGACAGCCAGCTCTATAAAGAAACTGCAAAACTGCTGGATGCACGAATCAAGGCAGAAGCAAATTCCAACATGTTTGGCTACCTGGCGATTAAGTTTGACACAACGGGAATCAAGCCCGCAAAGGAGTATGTGACGGTTACCCTGTCGGCAGACTATAAGACTGCAGGTTTTGTGGCTGGCTTGATTGCAAAGATCACGGAAGAGTTCGGCAAGATCGAGGCCACGAACAGCAACGTGAAGTTCGATTCCAAGTGGGCAAAGGCTGCTGTCGTTGTCAGAACCAATGAAAAGGGCGACAGCTATGCAGCAGTCGCAATTCAGGTCAAGAACCTCGCTTACAACAAATAAAAGAATCATCAGTCCTTTCTTCCCCGGAGAGCACCCGCCCTCCGGGGCTTTTTTGCGCTCTGCCCAAAAATCCCGGCAAAAAACAGGCACACTTGCCATTGACGAACCCTGCCGCGCTGCTGTAAAATGAAAGCAGAATGCCCTGTGCATCCGCATGGGCCCCTGCATTTTATAAAAGGAGCATTGCATGAAAAAGTTAAAGCGTCTTGCGGCTGTTCTGCTGGCCGGTATCATGGCACTGGCACTGTTCACCGCCTGCAGCGACAGCGACCCCGGCAACCCCGAGTTTGACGCCAAGGTGGAAAGCGCCTATCAGGAAGCGCTGAAAACGAAATTCGAGAAGGAACTTGAAAACGGAGAAGCGGTTACAAACGATGCCGACATCAAGAGGCTGGCCATCGAGCACATCGAGGAGAAACATGGCGCAGACAGCCTGACCGGTGAGATGCTCTGGAAAACAGATGGTGACGGAAAAACCATGGTGCGGCAGGTGATGCTTTGCTGGGAACTGAAAAAAGACACCGGAAAAGGTTATGTGCCGCTTTTCTACGAGGCCGCCAAAACCGCAGCCATCAAAGCGAACTCTACCAATGTTCGAGCTCTGCTCCGCACCGTGAACGAGGAGATTGCCAACGCAAAGAAAAACGGCATAACGCTGGAGCTTACCGCGCTGGGGGTCGGCGCAAAGACCATCGGCGGCAAGACCTATGTTGCCATCGGCTTTGAACTGACCAACACCACCCCGTAGAACTGAACCCCACCCCGCCCCGAGGAGCACCCCGCTCCCCGGGGCTTTTTGCGTGAACCCCTCCCGTGAAAATGGGATAGCGGAGCGTCCGCAGACGCTCCGCTATCCCGAAAATAAAAATAATTCTTCCGCTGCTTATGCGCAAAGCGCACGCGGCGCGCATTCCAAATCGTCCCGCCTTGCCCGGCGGGCTTTTTTTCGCCTTTTTGTGACAAACCCCGCCCGCTGTGGTACAATAAAAGGGTATCGAACTTACACAGAAAGGACGTTTCCATGCAGCTGTTTGAACTGGTCAGCCCACGGCTGTTCCGCCCACTGGCGGGGCCTAACCGGGCGTTTTATGCAGAGCTTTTGCTGCTGCTCTGGGAGGAGTGCCGCCATACGGCAGATTACAGCATTTCCCGCGCCGAAGCCGTCTCCCGCGCCGAGGATTATTTTGCCGCACTGGCAAAGCCGCTGGCGCTGGACGCCGACGGTGCGGGTGACGAGGACGAGCAGCCCACCCGCGACCCTCACACGCTGGCGGTGGGCTTTCTGCTGCGTCTGCGCCGCACCGGCTGGCTGGAGGAGCAGCCCGGCAGTTATGAGAGCGAGCCGACCCTTGCCTTTATGCCGGAGGTCACCCCGCTGCTGGATGCGCTGGAAGAGATATTGAACCCCCGGGTGGTCACCTACACCGGCAAGCTGTACAAGGCGTGGCAGCTGCTGGGCAGCATTGGACAGGAAAAAAGCCCCTACGAGAACGTGCTGCGGGAGGTGGCGGCAGACCTTGAAACTTTGAACAAGTCCCTGCGCGCGCTCAACGCTTCCATCGGGCATTATATCGACCGCCTGACCCATAACCGCACCCCGCAGGAGGTGCTGGAACTGTTCGATCAGTACGAGGAAAAGGTGGTGGCGGCGGCGTACCACCGCTTTAAAACCAGCGATAACCTGTTCAATTATCGCGCCTATCTGGAAGAAGAGCTGGACGACTGCGAGCAGAACCAGCTGCCGCGCTTAGCGCTGGATTACGCCCGGGTGGAGCGCTGCGCCCCCGGCGAGGCTGCACCCCGGGTGCGTGCCCTCATCCAGCAGCAGCGGGATGCGCTGGAAGAGATGAGCACCCTGATGAAGGAGATCGACGCCAGCCACATCCGCTACCGCAAGCGCGCGGTGCAGCGGGCACAGTTTTTGCTGCTGAGCGACCGCTCGGCGCAGGGCAGCGTCACCGCTCTGCTGCGCCGCTATGCGGAGGAGATCCGCAGCCCGGAGCAGCTGTTCGAGCCGGACGACGGCCCGGTGGCAGCGCGGCTGCACCTGTACCCGGCGGCAGTGTTCGGCACAAAGCCGCTGTATCCTCCCGCCGCGCCCCGCACCGAAGCACCCCTTGCCCCGGTGCGCACCGAACCCCTTGACCCCGACCGGCTGCGGCAGGAGCAGCAGCTTCTGCTGGACTACGCCCGCCTTGCCGTCACCGAGGAAAACGTGGCGCTGCTGGCGCGGCAGGCACTGGCTGCCCGCGGGCAGGTGAACGCCTCCACCCTTGTGGAGGAATACCCGAACGACTTTACAGGCATCATCGGCCTGCACACCTATTCCCAGTCGCCGCACCGGGAGTATGATATCACCATGACCGGAAACTGGGTGGAGCGCGGCGGCTTCCGGTTTCAGGATTTTGTCCTGACCCGCCGCAAGGAGGTAAACACGGATGGCAACCATTGATCTGCTGGAAGAGACCGCAAACTATCTGCTCAACCACTGCTTCGTGCTGGGCTGTGTAGAGGAACAGCGGGCAAAATATCTATATATTCAGGATCACCTCAACGAGGTGCGTGCGGTGTTCAAACCGCTGGGCTACGCGGTGCTTTTGTACCCCGCACCCATGCAGGCGGCGGCGCTGGTCAACGAGCACGAGGGCAGTCAGGCACGGCTGCTCAAGTACGAGAGCATTTTGCTGCTGGTGCTGCGGCTTTTGTACCTGCAAAAGCGGGAAAGCCTTGCCGCCAGCGCGGACGAGGTGCTGGTGACCGTAGAAGAAGTACAGGCCGAATTGCAAAAGATGAACCTGCCCCGCAAGCTGGATCAGCAAACGCTGGAAAAGCTCATGCGCACCCTGCGCCGGTACAATCTGGCGCGGCCGGTGGGGCGGCTCTCCGGGCTGGACAGCCGCATCGAGGTGTTCCCTACGGTGCTGCTGGCGCTGCCGGACGCTGACCTTGCGGATGCCGCCGCCGAGAGCGCCCGCACCCGCACCGAGCTTGGCCTGTACGAGCGCCCGGAGGGCGCAGACACCGAAGCAGGGGAGGGTGAAGCATGATCGAACTCAAGCGCCTGAAACTGATCAACTGGCACAACTTTGAAAATACCACCTTCGACTGCGCCCGCCTGACCTATATGATCGGCGTGAACGCCGTGGGCAAGACCACCATTCTGGATGCCATCCGCTACTGCCTGACCACTAACCGCAACTTCAATGCGCTGGGCAATAAAAAGAGCGGCCGCACCCTGCAGGGCTCTGTCCACGCCAAACAGCGCGGCGAAAACGCCTACCGCCGCCCGGGGCATACCGTGGCGTATATCGGGGCGGAGTTCTGGGACAGCGTAAAGCACACCAGCTTTGTCATCGCGGTGCGGGTGGAGTCCGAGGGCCCCATGCAGGAACTGCACCCCGGCGACCAGACATGGTACATCTCCGAGGACGGCATCACGCTGGAACAGCTGCCCTTCATCGACCCGCGCACCGGTGCGCCCAGCGCCAAGGAGGACTTCAAGCCCGCCGAGGGGCGGCTTTCCTACACCCGCAGTCCCAGCGAAGCGCGGGACAGAATATGCCGCGCACTGGGCATCGGGCGCGCAGCCAGCCCGCTGGGCAAAAAGTTCAACGAGGTGTTCCAAATGGGCACCAGCATGGACGAGATCCCGAACTTCCGGGAGTTTCTGTACCAGTACATCCTGCCCCAGCCGGAACTGGACTTGGAAGCCTTGCAGGGTGACCGCTTGGAGCTGGAAAACCTGCACGCCGTGCTTGCGGAAGCCCAGACCCGCGCCGATGCGCTGGACGAGATCGTGCGCTATGGCCGCGAAGCCACCGAAAAACAGACCGAAGCCCTTGTGAACCGGGGTGCCGCCCTGCTGGCACGGGCTGCTGCCGATGCCGGGGAAAAGGCCGTCTGGCAGGAGCGGGTAGACGCCGGACGCCGCCAGCAGGAAACGCTGCACACCCGCTACGCCGAAGCCAAGACCGCCGAAGCGGAAGCCCGCCGCGCCTACCTGACCGCCCACAGCGCCGCCGGTGCCAGCGGCGAGGGCCGCGCACTGGACGCCCTCAGCGAGGAGCTGGCGCACCGGCAGACCGCACTGGATGCCGCCGCCCGCCGCGCCGACACCGCCGAAAAAGCCGCCGAAAAGACCGGCAACCTGCTGGCTGTGCTGCGCCGCAGCGGTTTTGCCGCCGGACAGAAGATGGCAGACCTGACCCCGGACACCCTGCCCGCCCTGACCGACTGGCTGACCGCACAGGAAAAGCCACTGGAGGAAGCCTATTTTGCCGCCCGGCAGCACACCGCTGCCTTGCAGCGGCAGCAGACCGAGAAACGCGCCGAGCTGGACGCCGTGTCCGGCGGCAAGTGGGTGTACCCCCACGGGGACGCCGCCACCCGGGTGCGGGACGCCGTGAACGCCGAGCTGAAAAGCCGTGGCATGGAGCCGGACGCCCGCATCTTCTGTGAGCTGCTGAACGTGGAGGACGAGAGCTGGCAGGACTGCGTGGAAGCCTGTCTGGGCGACCGCCGCTTTGATATCCTTGTGCCGCCCGCTCACTACGCCGCCGCAAAGAGCGCCTTTGTGGCGCTGAAGGATAAGGTGGGGCCCATCAGCCTGCTGGACACCCCGGGTCTGCGCAAGGCCAACCGCCGCGCCGACACCGCCCCCGCCGACAGTCTGGCGGCACAGGTCACCAGTGAAAACCCGCTTGCCGCGCAGTACGCCGACACCATCCTGCGCCGCATCGTCTGCTGCGACACCCCCGACACGCTGGAAAACTACCCCGACAGCGCCACCCGGGATCTTCTGCGCCACCATCCCTTCCGGTTGGAGCGTCTGCGCACCCCGCAGCGCTATATCGGCTTGGAAGCCCGCCGCGCTCGCGCCGGGGCACTGGCAGGGGAGATGAACGCCCTTGCCGAAGAAGTGCGCGCCGCCGCACAGGCAGAGCAGAACCTGAAAGCCGCCTACAGCCAGTACCAGACCCTTTTGCGTGGCACAACGCTGGAAGAACTTGCCGCTTTGTGGGACGCCCGCGCCGCCCTGACCGCCGCCCGCGCGGCGGTGGAGGAACAGGCCGCAAAGCTGGCCGAGTGCCGCGAGAATCCGCTTTTGCAGCAGCTATATAAAGAGGAAGAGGTGCGCGAAGCCGCATGGGAAGCCGCCCGCACTGCCGTGGAGCAGACCGGCGGTGACCTGCGTGTATGCGAAAAACAGATCTCCTCCTGTGAGGCGGAGCAGCAAAAGGCGGTGGACACCGCCGAAAAGAGCGCACAGGCTGCCGAGAGCTTTTTTGCCGCCCACCCGCTGGTGGAGCCGCTCTCCCGCAGCCGTCAGCAGGCGCTGACCGGGCCGGATAAATCCCCCCGCGCCGCCGCGCAGGCCGCCGAAAAGGCACAGGCCAAGCTGGACGATGCCCTGACTGTCTACCTGAACAGCACCCTGGAACCGGCGCAGCGGGAATACAACCGGCGCTACGTCTGCGATTATCCTCTAGGTCTTGCCGGGCTGGAGCAGTACCGCGCCCAGCATGAGAGTCTTGTGCGCATCGACTTGGAGCGCTACGCCGCCCGTCTGGAGCAGGCGCAGCGGGACTGCAAGGACCGCTTCCGCAAAGATATCCTGTTCCGCATGAAGGACGATATCTTCAACGCCCGGCGGCAGTTCCGGGAGCTGAACAAGGTCATGGAGCAGCTGACCTACGGCGAGGAAGTCTACCGCTTTGAGCTGGAGCCCAGCCGCGACCCGCAGCTGGCGGCGTTCTATCAGGTCATCGTGGATAAGGGCAACCAGCAGATGACCGAGGGCGACTCTCTGGACAACCTTGCCGCCACCGCCGACCCCGCCTACGAGCGTCAGGTGGACGAACTGATGGAAAAGATCATGGCAGACGTGGACGAGAACACCCGCGCCCGACAGGAGGGACGCACCGCTGCCGGTGCCACCCTTTCGGACTATGTGGACTACCGCACCTATCTGGACTACGATATCAAGGTGACCAATCAGGTCACTGGGCAGCAGGCGTATCTTTCCCGCGTCAGCCGCGATTCCTCCGGCGGCGAGAATCAGGCACCCTTCTATGTGGCCATCTGCGCCAGCCTGCTGCAAATTTACCAGAAGAGCGAAAACAGCATCCGTCTGGTGCTGCTGGACGAAGCCTTCAGCAAGATGACCAGCGACCGCATCCGCCCCATGATGGAACTGTTCCGCCGCCTGCAATTGCAGGTGCTGCTCATCTCCACCGTGGAAAAGAGCACCGCCATCCAGCCCTACTGCGATATCACCTACTCCATCGTCCGCCACGGCGACGCCAACGCCATCGCGCCCTTTGTCCGCCTTGCAGCGGAGTGAGGTGCATAGCAGAATAAACAAAAAGAAGCACGCAGCCGCGTGCTTCTTTTTGTTTTACGCCTTTCGGTAATGGAACGTCTTATCCTTTGTAAGGAACATCGCCACGCTCACCGCCAGCGCGGCAAGCTCGGCGGCGGTGACAGCCAGCCACACGCCGTCAATGCCCCAGAGGGCGGGCAGCAGGAGCAGCGCGGCAAGCTGGAACAGCAGGGTGCGCAGAAAAGAGATGAGAGCACTCGTCACGCCATCGCCCAGCGCTGTGAAGAAGGAGGACGCATACACGTTGAAGCCCATGATGAGGAAGCTCAGCGCATACAGCCGGAAGGCACGGCTGGTCAGCGCCAGCAGCTGGGCATCGTAGCCCACAAAGATGCGTGCCACATAGGGAATGACCACCATAGACGCCGCCGTCATGCTCACAGCCACCACGGCGATGAGGCGCAGACTCTTTTGGTAGAGGTTATGCACCTCGGCGTGGTTGCGCGCGCCGTAATGGAAGCTGAAGATGGGCGCGCTGCCCACGGCATAGCCCACGAACACCGCCACAAACAGGAAGGCAGCGTACATGATGACGCCGTAAGCCGCCACGCCGTTTTCGCCGGCAAGCCGCAGCAGCTGGAAGTTATACAGGATATTGACCAGCGACATGGAAAGGCTGGTCATCAGCTCGGAAGAGCCGTTGATGCAGGCATCCCACAGCACGCGGCCGTAAAACTGCGTTCTGCACAGGTGCAGGCGGCTGGTATTGTGGTGGTCGATAAAATAGAACACCGGCAGCACGCCGCCCACCAATTGGCTGATAAGGGTGGCAATGGCAGCGCCCTCCACGCCCCAGTGCAGCATCCCCACCATTACCACGTCCAGCACCATGTTGGTGCAGCCTGCACCAACGGTGAACCAGAAGCCCAAAAGCGGCTTTTCGGCGGTGACGAAAAAGCTTTGGAACATATTCTGCAGCGCAAAGGGCGGCAGCGCCAGCATCAGGATGCGCCCGTAGCGCACGGCGTAGTCCAGCAGTTCTCCCTTTGCGCCCAGCAGCTCGGCGACCGGGCGCAGGAGCAGGATGCCCAGCACGGCCAGCACACTGACCGAGATGAGCGCTGCCAGCAGAAACATGGTAAAATAGCGGTCGGCTTTTTTGGGGTCGCCCTCGCCCAGCGTGATGCCAACGATGGCGCTGCCGCCGGTGCCCAGCATAAAGCCGATGGTGCCCAGCAGCTGCGGCAGCGGCATGATGAGGTTGACCGCCGCAAAGGCCGTTTTGCCCACAAAGTTGGAGACACACAGCCCGTCCACGATGCCGTAGATGGAGGTGAACAGCATGGTGCCGATGCAGGGCAGCACGAACCGCAGCAGGCGGGAATAGGTAAAGTGGTCGGACAATTGGATGGTTTTCTTTGGCATAAAAATCCTTTCGGTTATTTATCGGGAAAAGCCTTAAAAGGCATATTCCACCAGCTGGCAGTTTTTGATGCCCGCAGCGGCGTACTCCTCGTTGGTCATGTCGTAAAAATAGGAGTGCACCACCCGGGCAATGCCGTTGTGCGCCACCAGCAGGTAGGTCTTGCCGGTGTCCGCCTTCAATTCGTCCAGCAGGTTGTAGATGCGCTGTGCCAGCTGCATCATGCTTTCGCCGCCGTCATAGCGGTCGGCAAAGTGGGTCTTGGAGATGCGGAACTCCGCACCGTCCCGGGGCGTGCCCTCGTATTTGCCGAAGCACTGCTCCCGCAGGCGGGGCTCGCAGCGGGCGGGCAGACCGGTAGCGGCGGCAATGGCCTTTGCGGTGTCGGCGGCGCGGGAAAGGGGAGAGTACAGAATTTCGTCAATGTGCAGGCCGCTGTCCCGGACAAGCTCGCCCAGCTGCCGCGCCTGCTGCTGCCCGTGGGCGGTCAGCGGGCTGTCGGTCATGCCGCAGATCTTATTTTCCACGTTCCATACCGTCTCGCCGTGGCGGGTGAAATAGATATTGTGCATAAAAATACTCCTTACAGCTTGTGCAGGGTGCCGTCCGGCAGCAGACAGACGGTGTCTCCCTCGTCGATGCCAAGACATGTCAGCTCCCTGTCCGGGTAGGGCAGGATGCTGGCAGCCCCGGCGGCATCGGTCAGGGTCACATCGCACAGCACCGGCTGCCCGGCGGGCAGCTCCTCGCAGCCGTACAGCTGCTCGTCAATGCGCAGCACGCGGTATTCCGGCATGGTACAGCCCCTCCTTTGTGTTTTTCCTTATTATATAGCACCCGGGGGCTTTGGTGCAAGGGGGGGGCGGACTGAGAGGGTTTATTCTCCCCCGCTTGACAGCGACGCGGAGAAATTGTTACAATACAGTTACGACTGCAAACCACGCGGAGGGGTTCATGAATATTACGGAACTGCGGTATCTGGTAGCCATCATGAAATGGGGGTCGGTGTCGGCGGCGGCAAAGCAGCTGTACGCGGCGCAGCCCAATGTGAGCAAGGCGCTGAAGAATCTGGAAGAGGAATACGGGTTGCGCATCTTTGAGCGCTCCTCCACGGGTATGATCCCCACCGAGCAGGGCAAACGGTTCATCCGGCAGGCGCAGCGGGTGCTGCAGCAGGTGGACGAGCTGAAGCAGGAGGCGCACCAGCAGCGCAGCTGCGCCGAGCTGCGGGTGGTGCTGACCCATGCCACCTACGCCTCCTATGCGGCGGTGGATTTTTTGCAGCAGGCAGCCCGCAGCGAGCAGCTGCGGGTGCATATCCGGGAGAGCGGTGCCATTGAAGCTTTGGATTTTGTGCTGCGGCAGGGCTACCACATAGCGCTGCTGCGCTATGCCGCCGAGGACGAGGACTACTACCTGCGCTACTGCCAGCGCCACGGTCTGCGGCAGGAGCCTATCATGGAGTTTTCCTACCTGCTGCTCACCAGTCAGGACAGCCCGCTGGCGCGGCGGCAGGTGCGCGAGCTGGACGAGCTGAACGATTACATCGAGGTGCTGCACGGCGACACCCATCTGCCCGGGGAGGAAAGCACTGTTTCCCGCTGGGAGGTGAACCCCAACCGCTGCATCCATGTGTATGAGCGGTGCAGCCAGTTCTCCATTTTGCAGAATCTGCCCACGGCCTATATGTGGTCGTCCCCCATGCCGCAGCGCGCGCTGGAGCAGTACCATCTGGCGCTGCATAATTGCCCGGCGCAGAAGCAGCAGATGCGGGACGTGCTGGTGTACCCGGAGCGGGAGCCTTTGCAGCCGGAGGAGCAGCTGTTTGTGCAACTGCTGCACAAGCAGGCAGATGCCACCATCAAGGACAGCGGGTGGAAGAAGATTTGAAATGCGCGCCGCGTCTTCCGGGTTGCGGCACCCAGCATCCGCATCGTGCCTTGGGCGGCACGCGCGTCTTGCTGGCCGCTGCCCCAACAACTCCTCCCTGTTTCCGCCGCTGGCGGCGGTCGTCGTTGTTGCAGCGGAAGAATTATTTATATTTTCGGGCTAGCGGAGCGTCTGCGGACGCTCTGCTAGCCCATTTTCACGGGTGCCCCACCTGAGAGGACAGATTTCCCTTCTTTTCGTCTCAAATTCCACGTTTTGGGGAGAAAATCGCAAACGATTAAGCAAAGTGCACAAAAAGGCGACGCAAAGTTTGGCGGGGACGCTTTTGACCGTTTCCGGAAGAATATTTTTGAGAAACAATAGAGCAAATTAAAACGAACCATCGACATAAAATAAAAGTTTAAATAAACAAATAAAATAAGCTGCCATATACTTTTTGATATAGGAACCATACCTAAAAAATATTAACACAATTATGAAAAAGGTGTTAACATGAAGCCAGAGATCGGTCATAGCCGCAGTATGGCATAAGCTGTCGGCGGCTGAAATTCAAAAGGAGGTTTCTGGTATGATTAGTTTCTTACTGTGTCTGGCGCTCCTTATCATCGGCTACTTTGTCTATGGTAAGATCGTGGACAACACGTTCGGACCGGACGACCGCGAAACTCCTGCTGTGCGCATCAACGATGGCGTTGACTACGTTGTGATGCCCCAGTG
>ENA-OQIK01000496-OQIK01000496.1-human-gut-metagenome-genome-assembly--contig:-NODE-496-length-23868-cov-11.784751_pt1 | contig 23868 bp, 28 predicted proteins | sample MGYA00242578_ERZ504743 | MGnify/ENA primary metagenome ERZ504743 (study PRJEB26092, sample SAMD00036441) | human gut metagenome | host: Homo sapiens | study: EMG produced TPA metagenomics assembly of...
TGCAGAAATCAAAAATATCCCTAATAATTTATTCTTTTTCTTATAAATGGACAAGTTCGTGGTTGTGCACAAAAAAATGTCTACTTTCAATAGTATTCCATAATGAATGAGATAACTACCAAAAAGATTAATCATTTGTTGGACATTCTTTCGCTCTCCGATGTGAAAAAGAAAAAAATCTCCAATCTGTCAAGCGGATTGAGGGCAAGGTTTGGAACTGCATAATTCCGACCTCAAAGCTGCCGGAATGTGAAATGCGGCTGCGCATTATCAATCAGCGAGGCGAAGATCACAATCAGGTTTCTATTCGTTATCTGTCCGAACACTTGGAAATTGATGAATCTGTTACAACGGAACCACGATTGGAAGATCTGTATCTGTGGTTGTTTCCGCAGACAGATTTGGAAAAGGAGGACAGATAATATGCGACCCCGGATAGGATCAAATCGGCTTTGGAAACTTATCAAAGCTGCGGTCGAGAATATGGGCCGGTCGAGGAAGATGGCTTTCATCTGGCTGTATATATTGAAAAAATCGTCCCGATCCGTCCCTTACTGAACGGTCTGTCCGAAGCGTTTGCTGATCCATTAACAGACATTGGTGCTGATTTAATGGATATTGACCCGAATGACATTAACGGAGCCTATTATGAAAAGTGCGCAAAACATTTACAGGATGTCATGCGGAACGAGCAAAGAGAAAACGAAACCGCACAGCAGAAAGCTCTTGAAAAATATTCAGAACTTGATACGCCATTTTATCTTCATTCTGGAATTTCTAAAGATGCCTTTGATTATATTGAGTTTTATATTTTGTTCCTTGCTATTTTGTGCGTGGCAATCGCAGTACCTACTTTCGCTGGAGAATATCAAACGGGCGGTGACAGCATCCTGCGAACCACCGAATACGGGCGTAAACAATTAGCAATTACCAAGATTCTGGCGGCATTTACACTTTGCGTTTACACAAACCTATGATGAATTTTACGGAAATATTGTAGCTAATAGCATTGTTTATGCGTTGAAAATATCTGAAAAATTGATGATAGTAGAAATATAATATTAAAATAAAAAATTGTTTTACTATAGAGAAATATATAGTATAATACAACCATAAGAAGTGATAAAAAAATAACAAGTTGACCTAGCCAAACATAATAAGTTTTACTGTTGTGTTTGGCTTTTTTTATTTGATAGCCAGAGTGGGAAGTGAGGTGTCTGCAATGATAATCTGTGTTATCTTTGATTTGGGAATGGCAGTGATTATGTTTTTATTCGGAATCTGTTTTGTAAAATCAAATGGAAAGGCCGCTGCATTTTTGTCTGGCTATAATATGAAATCTAAGGAAGAACGAAAACAGTATGATGAAAAAGAAATGTGCAGAGTATATGGAAATCGGATGATGTGGATGGCACTGCCATTTGTAGCCGGGGCAGCCATAGATTTATTATACAGTGGAATCGGGTGTCTGGCAGCGTGCGTAATATGGACCGTTCAATTTGTTTTATTGATGAAAGAACGTATGAAACGAGAAAAAATAGAAAAGAACATTTAGGCAAAAATTATATGCGAAAGAAGATATACAAGCTATCCAGGAACAGGATAATTCTCGGGAATAAGAGGAGTTTTAATTACTTAAAGGAGATGACGTAAATATGAGATGTCCATATTGTGAAGGAAAAATGCGAAAGGGTCAGTTGCATGCGGTTGGCGCAGGGGCAGGACTGGAGTGGAAAGAAGGCTCTGAGAGTTTGCGGTTAAATACGGATCCAGAGTTGGCAGCAAGGATATCTGGAGACCGCATAGCTGCCTATAATTGTGATTTTTGCAGAAAGATTATTGTCTCTTACGAATATTGAGATTTTCAATTCTTTGAAAAATATGCTTTATGTAGAGATGGGAACCAATTGAATTCGAATACGATTAATTGCGAGGAATCAGGCGATGAAGATAAAACGTGGAGATATTTACTATGTAGAGTTGTATCTGGAACCTGGAAAAATTTCTGACCACAATAAAAGAAGCAATGGAACATTGTCATTTACCGGAGTGGAACTAATGGATGCTATTGTGTCAGCTGGGATGCCAGATATATATTTGAACAAGGCGAACAAAAGGAATCGTAAAGAGGAGATATATTTCAAAATTAAACTGTTTGAAACATATGTTGCTTTATTGCCAAACGGAGAACTTTTATTCGATCCTGCAAGAAAAGTCTATTTGGATAGTACAGAAATTGGTGCAATTAATTATTGGATTGGAATGATACTTATCACTGTACTGGGAAAGAAAAAATATGGTTATGAGTATATGGTTCACTTATCGATGATATCAAACTTTAGTTCACATCCACGCATAAAAAAACATCGATTTTTTTCAGTTAATGGCAAAACTACATACAAATCACCGGATCTAATAGCAATAAACAATTCGAACCGTTATTATGGTGTTTTCGAATCAAAAGGTTATAGCGCTTATGATTCAAATGCTATGGAACGTGGTTATATTCAAGCAAAATCAATAGATAAGATAAATGGAAAACCTCCAAAAAATTCTTTAGTTGTAATGACCGTAACAGGAAAGAGAATAGAGATAACGGAAAAAGACCCAGAGGGTGGAATGGAACAGATTGAAGTCAATTTAAGTTTCCTGCAAATATATCATTATTTGCCGATTGTTGAGTTGATTGTGGAATTAGGCCCAGAGGAACAGGAAGACTGGACATTTGGTTCTCTCGTATATGAGGAAGAAAAGTATTCTATTGGAATTCCTACGGTTTTGTATAAGGAACTTCTGCCAATAGCAGAAGGTAAGGAAGAAAATTTACTGGATGAGTTTCTTGAAAAAATTTCTTCTAAGGAAACATATTTATTAGATATCGTTCCGGATGAGGCATGGCAGCATATTCTTCATGTAAAATAGAAATATGGAACCTTAAATCTTTATCAACAAATTAATGTAGATGTGGGAGGAAAGGGATATGAAAAAAGAATATAAGGTACTTATTTGTATTCTGGCTTTGATATTCAGCATAGGTGCGACTTGCATAGGTTTTGGATTGATTGGGAGCTCTTCTATGAAATTTGGAATGAAATATGTGTGTGATTTCGTTTTTCTGATGCAAACAATAGCTACATGCTGGGTTGTTATAGAATTGCTCAAAAAGTAAGCTTATTAGAGGGCTTTGAGTAAGTACCAGTATCTGACATATGAGAGGAAGGCACTGTTATGGATGGTATAAGCAGCAGGAAATTAACATGGGGAATTTGCATCGCTGGCATTGCGATTGCGATAATAAGCTTCTTTTTCTTACCGGAGATTATTCCCGTTCACTTTGCTGGGAATGGAGTCGCAGATGACTTTGGTAATAAGATAGAAATTTTTTTAATGCCGATACTCCTTCTGGCTGTTACAATCTTGAGTGGTATAAAAAGTGTAAAGTATGTTCTGATGCATTCGAAAACTTGGCTAACAGTTGGTCAATATAACCTGATGATTGATTGTGTTTTAGGAATTATTTTGATTGCAGAAATTTTTATGATTTATGCTTCGTTTGTTTAAAGGCTGATCTATAAATAAAGAAGCAAATATATGGCAGTTTCTGGTTCATTGGGCAGGCTGTTTTATATCAAAGTGTGAAGAGGAGCTGGTTCATGATGAAAAAAGTAATGCCAATTATTTTATTTACGGTATCAGCAATATTGCTTTCCGCATGTGGCAGAAAAGAAGAACTGTACGAGACTCCTGACCTGTCACAGTACAAGACAGATTATATAGGAGATTCTTCGAATGTTATAAATATTGTAAGTGGGCAAGAGTATCCGGAAGGATATTCTTATGATAGCATACAGATACAGTCTGAAACGAAGCCTTATGGATTAACAGTATTTCTAAAAGTTGAGCCGTCTGCAGTTAAGATTGAAGATGAATTGCAAGTTAATGCGGATATGACATTTGATTTGATTGGTAATTTGGAAACGCTTGATTATAAAATAGCGGATAGTAAGGAAATCATTGCATCGTATGAACGGTAGATCATTCAGTGGTTAATATTTTGTCTGCTATTATATAGTAAGAAAAATAGGAAAGCGAAACATATATTTGGAGGACAGCAATGAGAAAATGCGAAAAGTGTGGAACAGTCATGAGAGCGGATTTAAGACTTAAAGTTAATGGCGGTGGCTATGGGATCGTTGTAGATGTAGATGAAAAACCAAAAACGACAACTATAGATGATGTTAAAGTTGCAGTCTGTCCAGAGTGTGGACATACAGAAATGTATTTAGAGGATTTAACTAAATTGAAGCAAAATTAGATATGATTGAAACAGGATAAAAAATTTTGATGAAATGCTTGTGGAGAAAATAAATATGAAAAAACTTAATTATACAGAAGATTTATTAAGAGTTATCTTCTTTTGGATAGGAATATTCTTTCTTGTTTCCGGTGTCTTAAGTTTTCTTGGGATATTAAAACCAGCAGTAAACTCAGGCATTCAGAATCCAGACATGTTGGGAACAGTGTTTTCTATAGCGGGAGTGCTTTTGTGTATAATAAGTGCTGCTCTTGGAATTTATACTGCAAAACTTGATAAATTACATTTACAATTAATCGAAAATGGTACAAAAGTGAAGGGCTTGGTAGAAAAAGTATATTTGCAAAAATACACAAGATATAAAAGACAGATTCCATACAGGATTTTATATAGTTTTACATATCATGATAAAGTGTATTATCATAAAAGCCGTTTGGTATGGGAAAAGCCGAATCTTAAGAAAGGCGACTTGATTACCGTATATGTAAATAATCTTGGTAAATCAACAGTTTATAATTGCAATGAAGCGGTCTGATATCTAGCCTCTATATTTCGGAAAAATACTGCACGATCTGTGGTTTACAGAAGAGCAGCTTCAAAGAATGCTGAGGATGAAAAAAGCAAATCCATCAGATGTATGGAAATTCAGAGATTATTAATTGGACAAATTGAAAGCTGAAAGGAAAACGGCCTATCCGTTTTCAGCATTGGCGGATCCGTCTGCTAATAAGTGGTTTACAAATCAAAAAACTTGGTAAGAGTATTTTCATAATTCTGTTCAATTTTGTCTATGTTTTCGAGAATCCTGTTCATGTACAAATGCAACTAAATTAGAGTATAATAAGGGAAACCATTGAAACTGGGTTTCCGTATTGGACATTCCTGTGATGGCAGGAATGTCCTTTACATATAGCGGTAAATTCTGAAGTAGTTGGCATAGAAGTTCATGAGGTAGTTGACGTATGCTTTAAATCTTTTCATTTTGTTTTCCTCCTTTCTTTATCTTACAAGCACATTATAATATCAGAAGACGTATATTACTTGCCAAATGGGAAGAAAAAGTAGACAAAACTTGCAGGAGATTAATTGGAATGTACTGGTAAGAGCATCACAGACATTTGCCTGGATGCAGGAGTTGAGAGCCAAAGGACATTTAACAGGGTATTTCGTGAAAGATATAAAGTAACGTCAAGGGAATACCGGAATCTTTATCATGAACAATATATAAGTCAGACCCAGGATGAAATATCTGGAATGGAGAAATAGGATGGCATTTATAATCTGTATAGCAGCACTCATAATCATGATGTTTGTATTTACCAAAATGTTGTTAAGTTTCAGCAATAACAGTAGTGCGGCAGTTGAATCTGTTGATGCGACTGTAGTTGAAAAGAAGCAAGGAATCTATACCCATATGCAGTCTGAAGCACATGTACCTTGGTTTCGCGTTGTATTTGAGATGACAGATGGAAGTTTGATGGAATTTCAAATGCAACAGGGAGATTTTCGTGAATTGGAAAAAGGCGATCGAGGTATGCTGACTTATCAGGGAAATCGGTATATATGTTACCAAAAATATAAATTTAAAAGTGAAGCACAGGAGGAAGAAAAATGTTAAGTGAAAGCATTGCAAAACTGGTACAGTATGGGATTACAACAGGTCTGACACCAGAATGTGAAAGAAATTACACAACAAATCTTCTGCTGGACGTTTTTCATGAGGATGACTATGAGAAACCGGACAGCATTGAGGAACCTGTTAATCTTGAAGCAACATTGGGCGAATTGCTGGACGAAGCTGTAAAAAGAGGACTGATCGAAGACAGTATTGTATACCGGGATCTATTTGATACCAGATTAATGAACTGTCTGATGCCGCGTCCGGGCCAGGTGCAAAAAGAATTCTGGGATAAATATAAAGAAAGCCCAAAGGAAGCAACCGATTATTTTTATAAACTGAGTCAGGACAGCAATTATATCCGCAGATATCGCGTAGAGAAGGATCAAAAGTGGAAGGTAGACAGTCCATACGGTGAGATTGATATTACCATCAATTTGTCCAAACCGGAAAAAGATCCAAAAGCAATTGCCGCGGCAAGGAATGTAAAATCCGGAAGCTATCCGAAATGTCTTCTTTGCCCGGAAAATGAAGGATATGCGGGACGTGTTAATCATCCGGCAAGGCAGAACCACAGAATTATTCCGATCACAATCAATGATACTCCTTGGGGATTCCAGTATTCTCCGTATGTGTATTACAATGAGCATTGCATTGTGTTTAACTGCCAGCATACTCCAATGAAAATCGAGAGAAATGCATTCATTAAACTGTTTGATTTTGTAAAACTGTTTCCGCATTATTTCCTTGGATCTAATGCAGATCTGCCGATCGTAGGCGGCTCGATCTTAAGCCATGATCATTTCCAGGGTGGACATTATACATTTGCAATGGCAAAAGCACCAATTGAGCAGCACGTGGTACTTCCGGGATTTGAAGATGTAGAGGCTGGAATTGTAAAATGGCCGTTATCTGTACTTCGTATTCGTCATAAAGATTCTAACCGTTTGGTAGATCTGGCAACACATGTGCTGGAAGTATGGAGAGGTTATACTGATGAAGCAGCATTTATTTATGCTGAAACCAATGGAGAGCCTCATAATACAATTACACCAATTGCACGTAAAGTAGGGGATATCTACGAATTGGATCTGACATTAAGAAACAACATTACAACAGAAGAACATCCGCTGGGTGTGTATCATCCGCATGCAGAATATCATCATATTAAAAAAGAGAATATCGGCCTGATCGAAGTTATGGGTCTTGCCGTTCTTCCGGCCAGATTAAAAGGAGAGATGGAACTTTTGGAAGAGTATATTCTTGAAGGCAAAGATATTTCTTCAAATGAGCAGATTGAGAAACATGCAGAGTGGGTTAAGAAGTTCCTTCCGAAATATTCGGAAATCACAAAAGAAAACATCCATGGCATTCTTCAGAAAGAGATTGGAATCGTATTTACCCATGTTCTGGAAGATGCAGGAGTATACAAATGTACGACCGAGGGAAGAGAAGCATTCATGCGTTTTCTTGAAACATTATAAAAATTGAAATAAAAGGATTCTTTGGGAAATGGGAGGTAAGTGAAACCTCCCATTTTTTAAAAGGAAGATGATGAAAAAGGTGTGAAACTTTCCTAGGCTTTTCTTTTGGATGTAAGAAGAAGTAGCAGTGGAACAAAAATAAAGATCCTCCATAGTGCAGGAATGGTGATATTGTTTCGGAATGCAAATGCACTGCCAGAAGAATCTGCCGGTATGTAAATGCGAAGATCTACAGTACAGGATGAACTTTCATCTCGTATATCTAAAGGAAACTGAGAATGATATACTTTGCCTTCATGGCTGAATTTAACAGGCAGTGCCCAGTAATAATGACGCGGACTACCAAAATTATAAAGATAATATCCGTCTGCTTTGATTAAATTTGGATTTTCATGGTAAAGAAAATAGTTTTTATTGGCATAAAAGAATGTCCCGCCCATTAATAGAAGCCAGATCAGCACCAGTGCAGCTTTATTCAAAAAAGGACTATCAAATACTCTTTTCAAAAAATCCCCTCCTGTCAGATAAGGACATTTTATCAAATGAACCAGGAAAATTCGATAGAAAGAAAAAATTTATTATTATGAGAACCGATTTGCTTGTATCTGCATCTAATTAGTGTAAAACAAACACGTGTACAATCCGGCCGGACAGAAGGAGAAAACAGAGAAGCGATTTTGTATAGAAGAAAATAAGTGAGATCTGATTAGGTGCTGTCATGAATCAGTCTAGGATGAAACATCCCTGACCGGTCATGTCAGCCCCTTTTTTCCTGTTTTCAGGGTTCTGTTCACAGAGAAAAAGGAAAGTGTCTGAAAATACCCAAAAAGTGCTAAATATGAGATAAATGATGATGCGGTGTTTCTATCCGTAAAAGAACAGAAGAAAAATGTTTTGTAGAAATCAGCTTACTGTTTGTAAAAGAAAATGTTTTTTTCAGCAGCCCTGGTTATTTTTTATTAAATCGGAGATATTAAAATCAGACGATTTAAAAAATTTGTCTGAATGCTGTTTATCGTTAAAAACAGGGGGCATGGATGGGAAAAAGAAAAGAGATAACCGGTAAGGATAATGGAAAGCAAAAAATGTGGATAATGATTCCTGTCATCATAGTGTTCTTTGCTATGGCTGGCTATGCAGGAATGTCTTATTACTATTCAGACAGATTTTTTCGGGGAACAACGATCAATGGAATTAACTGTTCTGGAAAAACATCGGAAGAGGCAGAACAGGCGGTTGCTAAAAAAGCAGAGGACTATCTACTGGAAGTAAAGGCAAGAAATCTGAAATCACAGAGTATCAATGGAAAATTGATCGGATATCGTTATGTTTCGGATGGCAGTATTTCCCAATATCTGGATGAACAAAAACCATATAAATGGGTTCGGGGATTTTGGAAAAAGCAAAATTATACAGCCAAGGAAAATATGACTTATGATAAAGTGAAGTTAAAAGAACAGCTGGAAACACTGGAATGTGTAAAAAAAGAGAATCAGACAGCACCAGAAGATGCTTATGTAGCTTATAAAGATTCAAAGTTTGAAATCGTACCGGAAACAGAAGGGAATACCCTAGATTTCAATGGAGCTTATCAGGCACTGTCAGAAGCGGTTACTGACAAAAAAAGAACCATTGATCTGAATAGTTGTCCGGCTGTTTATGTAAAAGCGGCAGTAATGAAAGATGATCCAGATCTTAAAAATTCATTGGAAGAATGCCAAAATCTGATCCGGACCAAAATCGTATATATATTTGGAGAAGAAACGGTAACATTGGAGGGAGACGAGATCAGAAACTGGCTTATTTTTGATGAAAGAGGAAAGCTGCAAAAAAATGAGGATGAACTGAGACAGTGTGTGGCAGAATATGTGGCACAGCTGGCTGCCACACATGATACCGTAAATACAGAGAGGAAATTTTGTACAACAAACGGACGTACTGTTCAGGTGTATAGTTCCGTTTATGGATGGAAGATCGATCAGGAAAAGGAAATAGAAACCATTATGCAGGAAATGATTGCAGGAGTACAGATAAACCGGGAACCGGTATACGCTATGCGGGCAAATGCACGGGGAATGAATGATATAGGCAGCACGTATATTGAAGTGGACCTGTCTGCACAGCATTTATATTACTATCAGGATGGCTCGATCATTTTGGAATCGGATATTGTGTCAGGAAATATGCAATATGCAGAACGGCAGACACCACCGGGAATTTTTCAACTGTATTACAAGAAAAGTCCATCTGTGCTAAAAGGAAAGATGTTGGAAAATGGGAAATATGAATATGAAAGACCAGTAACTTACTGGATGCCTTTTAATGGGGGGATTGGATTTCATGATGCTTCATGGCAGCCATACTTTGGAGGAAATCGTTTCCGAGAAGGTGGTGGATCCCATGGATGCATTAATCTTCCGGCAGACAAAGCGGCAGAACTTTATAATAGGATAGACGAAAGTGTGCCGATTGTCTGTTTTTATTAAAAATGGGCAGTATATATAGTTTTATATAGAGGTTTGTTTATAAAATGGAAGATCTTAAATGGTCTTCTGTTTTTTTATAATTATCAGCAATAATTTCATGGAAGAAAAGTGTGTATGTTCCGTCCAGATATGGAAAGAAGTCTTTGACCATTTTGACCGGTAAGCGAAAAAAATCGAGATAAATGAGATCTATTCGATTGATGAAGATGCAAAGGAAACCTTGCAGGAGAAGAGTAAGAGGATGCTGGTTACAGAAGCAAAACGAATGGCAGTGTATTAAAATTAGGTGGATGTAATTGAGGAAAAAATATGATATCATGTTAGTGACAAAACGAAAATTATGGAGGAATAGAGTGTGAAAAAATGCAAATATTGTGGCAAAAAACTCAATGATAATTTTGAATTTTGTAACAGTAAATGTGAAAATTGTTATGAAAAGATGATGGATAAAGACAGCCATAAAATCAAGTATTTTACATTAGGCATTATTTTGGGATTCTTAGTTATGTTTTATGGCATTATTTCTAACAATAATGTCTTTATAATAGGAATTGGGATTGTAGTAATGGGTATAGATGTTGTTTTATTGCCATTTACAACTCCTGAAACAATTAATTTTCTAGGATATCAAAAGTCAAAATTCGCAGGAAGAATATCAGGCATATTGCTTATAGCAGTTGGAGTATGGATGTGTTTTATTCAATGATAAATCCCAGCCTGCAAAATTGAAAATAAATTGAAAGTCACGAAATCGGAGGAGTTAATGATTATGTGGAATGAATTAGGCTTAAGCGGGGGAACCGCAATTATTATTTTGATTGCGCTGTATTTCGTCATCAAATGGGCAGTGAAAAATGGAATCAAAGAAGCCTACAGTGCCATTACTGGAAAGAAAACGGAAGAAGATGTCAGAAACGAAAAAGAATTGAAAGAACTCGGATTTGAGTTAGAAGATAAATAAAAGTTTGGAGAATTGAGAAAATCGGGATTTGGAGGAGATTCTTATTTATGAAAAAAGGGATAAACAAATCAATTTTATTTTACATTGCATCAGTTCTGTTTTTCATAGCGTCAGCTATTGGCTTTACGAGTGGAAATGAAAGTTCTATGGCTATAGTATGGTTATGTCTTGGTTCTTCATTTCTTTGCTTGGGTTCGACTCATAAGAAAAAGGAAAACAATACAGATGATAAATAATTTCCTGCTTGTATTGTTGGAAAATCGGGATTCATAGAGTTCTTTTGTGATTTGCAACTGCTGGTTGACAGATTTACAGCCCGGAATGGTGGAATGCAAACAGCAAAACTGTTATATTGAGCTCATAAAATCTGCAAAAGGAGAAAAAAATGATTTTAGCTGATAAGATTACAGAGGAAAGAAAAAAGAATGGATGGTCACAGGAAGAACTAGCCAATCAGTTGGGCGTATCCAGACAGGCAGTATCTAAGTGGGAAAGTGCAGGAGCTGTTCCAGATTTGCAAAGAATTTTACAGATGTCGGAGCTATTTTGTGTTAGTACAGATTACCTATTAAAAGATGAAATGAAAGCAGAAAATATCACCTATCACGAAAGTACTGAAAGCTATGCAGAACCGTTGAAAAAAGTAACTATGGAGAATGCAAATGAATTTCTTGACATGAAAAGAAATGGATCCAAAGTAGTGGCAAACGCAACAAGTATGTGTATCTCAAGTCCAATATTATTGATTGTTCTTGTGACAATGGCAGAAGATGGCGTATTTCATGTTTCGGAATCTCTGGCAACAGTATTTGGATGTGTTTTTTTGCTTGGAATGGTTGCGGCAGCCGTCTTTTTGTTTATTACATATGGAATGCGTGAATCACATATGGAACATTTTGAAAAAGAATGCTTTGAAACAGAGTATGGTGTATCTGGAATGGTACGAGAAAAAAAAGATTCCTATGAACCGATTTTTATCAGAGGAACAGCTGTTGGGGTAGTGCTTTGTATACTGGCAGTGATTCCGACAATTATTGCCGGAGCCATGGAAACGTCTGACTATTGTTGCGGCCTTTCCGTTGGATTGCTGCTGTTCATACTTGCAATAGGAGTGAATCTGTTGGTTCGTGTTGGGATGGTAAAAAGCAGTTACGATACCCTTCTTCAGGAAGGCGAATATACAAAAGAAGAAAAACTGTTTAAGAAAAAGACTGACACGTTTTCTGGTGTATATTGGTGCTTGACTACAGCGATTTACCTTGCATGGAGCTTCTGGACGATGAGCTGGGATATTACATGGATTGTATGGCCGGTTGCTGGTGTTTTGTTTGCAGCATTGCTTGGTGTGGTAAAAATGGTGTTAAAGAATGACAGTGAAACTCAGCACTATATTTAAGATGGAGTTAAGTTTTTTTTCGCATATTATACGCATCCAGAACTTCCAGTTGACCGAGCTATTTAGAGCGAATGATGCTTCTTGTCCAAAGAGCAAGAAAAGGTAGATTAGAAAGTGTTTTTTACAGGCAGGTGATTAGATGAATGATCAATTTTTACAAGGAGTATTATTCGATTGGAATAGAATTGATAACGATAGTTATTTAAAGAGAATTAAGGCTTTTAAAGGGATTGAAAAACTTGTTTTCAATAAACCAATTACCTTTTTTGTCGGAGAAAATGGCAGTGGTAAATCTACTTTATTGGAGGCACTTGCTGTAGCACATGGTTTTAATCCGGAGGGTGGAACAAAGAATTATGTTTTTTCTACGCATGATACACATTCAGAATTGTGTGATGCGATAAGAATTTCCAAAGGCTATCGGAAGGAAAAGTGGGGTTATTTTCTTAGGGCTGAAAGTTTTTATAATGTTGCAACGAAGGAAGAAGAATATGCGGATCTCACACATCCTTCCGCTAAATATCATGAAAAATCACATGGAGAGAGTTTTCTCGCATTGGCACAGAATAATTTGCGTCCAAATGGCTTGTATCTTTTAGACGAACCGGAAGCTGCATTATCCCCACAGAGACAGCTTACATTGTTGATGCAAATATATAGTTGTGCAAAAGAGGGAGCACAGTTTATTATAGTTACGCATTCGCCAATTTTGTTAGGAATACCTGATGCAGATATCTATTGTTTTGATGATGGACGAATACATTTATGCGAATATGAAGAAACAGAGAGCTATCGGATAACAGAAATGTTCATAAACAACAGGCAGATGCTGTTGGATAAATTGCTAACAGATTAGATAATAAAGGAATCGACGGATTCAAGTTTGTGAAATTAAGAAAATCTGGATTGTAGAGGAAAATATTACATGAAGAAATTAGTATTGGTATCATTAAAAACGTTTGCCTTTTTTGTAGGCTGGGCTATATGTGTTTCAATTTTGCCTATACCAGATACAAAAAGTGCGGCAGTCTGGAGATTTTGGGCAGAATTGATTCCATTATTGTCAGTTATTGGTTTTACAATTATTTTCAGCTTTTATCAATAGCGTTATGCAGGAAGTGTTAGTTCGTGGTTACTTGTATCAGATGATAAAAAATAATTACAACATCGTTGTCGCTGTCCTTATCTCTACCGGATTATTTACATTTGCACATAGTGGGGCTTTTGAAGCAGGAATACTTCCCGTACTAAACGTTATAACAATGAGTCTTTTCGTGACGGCAGTTTTGGAATACACGGAATCCTTAGTTGCTCCGATTGTAATCCATTTTTTATGGAATGGAGTTGGTGCAATTATTTTGGGTGGAGTATCATTAGCAGAAGATTATCCGCATTTGTTCAACATGGTAATTAGTGGAAATTCAATTTTGTCGGGTGGCAGCTGTAAAATTGAAGGTAGTATAGTTGTACTGTTTATGAACTTGATTTTAATGTTTGGATTCGTAATGGCAAAAAAGATAAGGGACAAAAATCTATAATTTCAGTTTTATTGTACTTTTCTAATTTGAGACACACTGTGCCCTGAATTGAGCTGGTCACATTATCGTGCCCTGATGCGTATAAATGATGAGAAAACAAGAACAAATGCAATGTAGACTTGGGATATAAAAAACTATACTATAGAAAAGCGTTAGAGGTGGCAACGGGAATGAAAAATAAAATTTTGGTGATAGAAGATGACCGTGCAATTTCAGAATTGCTGTGCATGAACCTGGAGGCAGCAGGGTATGAGACTGTGGCAGCGTATGATGGGGAAGAAGCCCAGAGGCTGCTCTTATGGCAGGAGGACGCGGACCTGGCAGTGGTGGATATCATGCTGCCGGGAAAAGACGGATTTGCACTGATGGAGGATTTTAAAAAGAAGGAGTTTCCGGTGCTCTACCTGACTGCAAAGGATGATGTGGCTTCCAAGGTGAAGGGATTAAAGCTGGGTGCGGAAGATTATATGGTAAAACCTTTTGAGATGCTGGAACTTCTGGTACGCATTGAGAAGGTGCTGGAGAGGACGGGACGGGCCAAGAAAGTCTTAACGGTCCGGAACATCCTGGTGGACATGCAAAGCCATCAGGTCTACAAAGACGGGCTTCCGGTAAGCCTAAAGCCAATGGAATATGACCTCTTTGTGCTGCTCCTGCAAAATAAGAATATTGCGCTTGGAAGGGAAGAACTGTTAAAACGGGTCTGGGGAGAAGACTACCTGGGAGAAAGCAGGACGGTGGATGTCCATATCGGACAGCTCAGAAAAAAGCTGGAACTTTATGATGAGATCAGGACGATCCCGAAACTTGGATACCGTCTGGAGGAATAAGGATGAAGCTGTGGAAACGAACGGTACTTCTTATGCTGGTAACGCTATTATGTGCCCTGATCCCAGTGGGAACGCTAAGTCTTTATATCACAGGAAAACGAAGCCTCAATAATGCTGCAGAGACCTACGGAAGACAGCTGGAAAATGGAAAGGTACTCCTGGAACAATTTTGGGATAACAGCAAATATGAGCAGATGTCCGAGACTGGAAAGCGGGCTTATATGGGCTTTCAGTTCCAGCGATGCTGTGGGGAAGGCATGGCTCTCATCGACCGAAAAAGCAATGCCGTCATTGAAAACCTGACAGATTATAAAGTTGTGGGGCTCGAAAACTTAGGCTTAAAGGATGAAGGAGATCCTTATGCCTACAAGATACAGAAACTGGGACAGAAATACCTCCTTCTCCAGCTGGAACCATTATCCAGACCGGAAGGATACGAAGTCCTCTCTGTTCGGGAAGTCACAGGGCTTTTTGCAGAGCTGAGACAGACCGCTGTCTGGTTTTTGGGAATTTATTTGTCTGTGTTCCTGATCGCCGGCCTTTTTATTTATATGATGATGCGAAGAACTGTGGAACAGATGGAGAAGCTACAGGAAGTGGCGGAGAAACAGGAACTGCTCATGGGAGCACTTTCCCATGAAATGCGTACCCCGTTAACGTCCATTATCGGGTATTCGGATAGCCTGCGCCATGTAAAGCTGAAAGACGAACAGAAAGACCGGGCACTGGAACATATCAACCGGGAGGGAAAACGCCTGGAGGCTCTTTCCGGGAAGATGCTGCAGATGCTGGGGCTTTATCAGAACCATGCCATACAGATGGAAATGACCACGGCAGGTAATCTTTTAAACCATGTCATAGACATGGAAAAAGAACAGGCAGAAAAGAAAACGGTGCACCTCAGGATGGAATGTGAAGCTTTTTCCATGAAAATGGATCCGGCCCTGATGGAAAGCCTTCTGATAAACCTGATCGACAATGCCCTAAAGGCTACGGATGCCGGTGGAAGCATTTGGGTAAAGGCTTATGAGAAAGCTGGAAAAAAGATTTTTGAGGTGTCGGATACCGGAATGGGGATCCCGGAGGAAGAACTGGGAAAGATCACAGATGCATTCTATATGGTGGACAAATCACGAAGCCGAAAAGAAGGCGGATCCGGACTTGGGCTGGCACTCTGTGTGAAGGTGGCGGAAATCCATGGCGGATGCTTGAAAATCGAAAGCAGACAGAGAGAGGGGACCACGGTAAGAGCCATCTTCTGATTTACAATTTGTTTACATCTTGATGAATACATCGGCGAAGCAATATGGTACTCTTTTCTCATAAGAAGAGGGTACCTTTTTTAATACCGAAAGGAAAGGATGGAAAAAGGATGAAGAAAATAAAAATGTTTATGGGAGCCGTTCTGTGTATGAATCTTTTGACATTATCCGGATGTGACCGTGTTGTCCAGTCTGCTGTTGTGGAAGAAAAGGATCAGACAGAACAGAAAAATGAAGAGAAAAAGGAAACAGTTCAGAAAACCGTTGCCGAACAGGTTCAGGCACCGGAAACATACCAGACAACGATCCAGGCAGATCTAAGATCAGCGGACCGGGAGGATAAAGAAACCCCGATGAATTTTACCCTGACAGCGGATGCACCGGTAAAAGTGCCGGATGTAGATGCAATCTGTTTAAAAAAAGTAAAAAGATTGGCGATTCCTGAAGAAGAACAGAATAAAATAAAAGACACATTCGGAAAAGGACAGCCCATGCAGGAAGAGAAGAATGAGAACGAACAGGCGGGGACATATACAGTAGATGGACTGACCTATCGGTATTCTTATACACAGAGTAAGCAGGTATCGGATGTGGAGGAACTTGGATTTCAGATAGCGAAGTTTAGCTTTGATGATTGTGGAGACATGACCCTGGCATCAAGTGAGAAAAAAGAAAGGGAAGAACGCTTTCAAAATTATATAAAGGCAGGAAGTGGCCCAATCTCTGAAAAGGAAGCAAAGGAGAAGGTTTCAGGTCTTGTGTCCGGAAACTGGGAGATATTTGAAAGTTCCTCAAAAGCACTTACTGAAGGAAGCACTACCCTGGAAAAAGATGACTTCATTTTTGAACGGATGATAGACGGGGTTCCGGTTAATTATGTGAGGGAAACCTCTCTGCCTGTTAATGAGCAGGCTCTTGAATGGGAAAACGAAGATGGAACACTTCATGAAGGACAGTCTGAAGGATGGGAAAATGAAGTACTGACGATGGACTTTTGCAGTGGGACACTTCAGAGTTTTCTGCACCGAAATCCCATAGAAGCATCGAATGCTTCCGATGAAAGGCTGTTCCTACTTCCTTTTGATGAGGTCAAGGATATCTTTGAAAAAACGATCACTTTGCAGGTCATGACAGAAGACAAGAATCGGCTGATCTCTGTCGATGGAGGAAGCCACTACCGTTATCCGTCCATTGATGCACAGAGTGCGGAGATAACCATAACAAAGGTACAGCTGGGTTATATGTGCATGCCAGACAGTGAAGGCAGCGATACCGAAGCAGTCCTGATCCCGGTGTGGGATTTTTATGGAACCTGGACATCCAAAGAGCCAGAGTCAGAGTATGAGTACGGAAATGGGGAGGATGGACCGGTCATGGGAGACGTGACGATGGATGATGCAGGCGTTCCACTCCTTACGATCGATGCACGGGATGGAAGCGTAATACAAAGGATTCAGGCTGGATGGGCGGCTTCTATGGGTTCCAAGGATATAAAATAGAGTGTGAATTTCAATTTCTAATCAATGATGACCGAAAGACCTGGATTTTCAGGTCTTTCTGCTTTACAGGAAAAAGAAAAATACGTTATACTTTTCCTATAGAAAAAGGTTGGAGGAATATGTATGGCAGAAAAAATGGCAGAGCAGATCGCAGAGATTTTAAAAGAATCTGATTATCATACGGTAGAGAAGGCACTGGCAGATTTCCGCAGACCGATGGATGGGGAATTCAGGAATCTTCTGGTGGATATTATTGTGGAACGATGGATCGATACGCCTAAAGACGTACCGTTTTCCTATGCCCGCAGCATTTGGAATCGGAAAGATATAAATAGAGAAGAGTATCAGGCATTGCTGGAGGAAATCCGAAGCTATCCCATCGCACCGATCAACAAGGCAAAGATATCGGATTTTTTATGGGTTGTGGAAAATGATTTTTCAAATGCAAAAATAGCAGAAACGGCTTATTGCGAACACTTGAAGAACACCGGTGCATTTGCAGATCATATCATGGCTATAAACCGGATCTTGTTTATCTCTAAAAAAATCCGAAGCAAGGAAATCAATGAAGAGGTGCGAAAGAATCTGCTGATAAAAGTATTAGAAGAGTATGATAACAGCAGCCACGCAAAAATTGGATATTTGATAAAAACTGCCATGGAGGAAAAAGTGGATACAGGATATCTGATCCCTTATGTGGAAAATATCTTGAAAACTTACGATGATAATAGCTGTGATGCACCGCTCATTGGTAAGTTTTGTGATCTGTTGGAAGAACTCTATTGCAGAAAAAATAACTGGCAGAAGAAAAAGTGTATTACTGAACCTAAACTGATTGCGATACGAAGACGTAAGATTCAGGCTGTCCGGATGGAGGCTGAATATGCCGGGGCCTCTTCCAAAGGAAATTTAATGAGAAAGATTCACTATTTGAAAGAGGTTATTCAGTTGTTAAAGACCATACAGGGTACGGAAGAAGAAAGAAAGGCACTGTTGCAGGAAATAGCACAGATAGAAGAAGCTTCCCTTTCGGAGATGATGGTATGGAGTGATAAACAGGATGCCAGCGGCATTGTAAAAGAACTGTTCCGCCAACTGGAAGATCTTGATAAAGAAGAGGCATTATGTTATTTTGCTTCATTTCTTCCGATTCCGGTAAGAGAAAAGGTAAAGAATCAAGTATTAAATAGGACTGGGATCCTGAACACGATATTTCCAGCGGCAATCCTTGGAAAAGGAGGAAAATTAATTGCTAAAAGCGGGCCTGTGAAAAAGCCCGATGGAACAATCGATGAAGGTGCGCTTAAGGATAATATGGAGCGGACAGCAGCCATGGAGATGGATTATTTTGCACAGATCCTGGTGAGAAATACGTTTGAATATATTCGTTCCAGATTTGTGATCGAAGAGAGTGATGTAAAAAAGATTGTAGATGTAAGTTGTGCGATTCCGGAGGGGAGAAAAGAATCGTATACCAAGGGTCTTATGTTTGGCTTTTCAGGAGATTTTTTGACGGCGCTAAGTATCCTGATTCCACAGATAGAAAATGCAGTAAGATATCTGGCAGTGGAATGTGGAGAACCTGTTTACAACATGAATGAAGAAGGGATTGAAGAAGTAAAACCAATGCACGCTGTCTTAGAATTGGAAGGAGTAAAAGAAAGCCTGGATGAAGACCTTATATTTGCTTTAAATACGATTTTCTGTTCAAAATTTGGATTTAACATGCGCAACAATGTGGCACATGGAATGCTGGATGATCAGGCATTCCAGAGCTTTAAAGCTTTGTATATCTGGTGGTTTGCACTGAAATTTTGCTATCTATTCTGCGGAAAATTACAGGAGGAGAATAGAAGCAAAATAAATAAAAAGCTGAAACAGCTGATGGAGAAGAAAGATAATATGGATGAGAATTAATATAAAATGGTTGGACGGATGGTATGGTTTCCTTAAAAAGTGTTCGGAAGTATCTGGCAAGCATAGCGTTTGGATATCAAAACGCACTTTGGGGACGGCCTCAACCCCCGGAATGTGTAGCACTGAGAGTAAATCTATAAATATAATATGAATTATAAAAACACTCCAACTTATTAGTAGTCAGAGTGTTTTTCATAAACATATATTTTTAAATAAAAATATAGAGAAAGTATTTTGGTAGTTACGGATTTAAGAAAAACCAAAATTCATGTCCCTGGCATACAATATAGCGCTCCAACCATTCATTAAAAGGAAGGTTAAAACGATCGGTGTCAGGAGCTGGATAACATAAATAATCGTCTCTACCTTCTAATACAGCTTGTAAATCCATGGTTATATCACCTATATCTTGCAGAAAAAGAATGGGAAGATGATAGGTGAATTCTGGATCAGATAAAATGGGTGTATTATTCCAAACCTCTTTTTGATTAAGAGCTTCTTTTAAAGAGTAGATGGTACAGCTGACTAGAGAACTACCCTCTTCTCCACAAAAAAGCTCCATTCCATTTGAACAAGATAAAAAGGCTTTATACGAAGCGGGAAGTTTCATGTTGGGGAAGTGTTTTTCAAATAACTGAAATTCTTCAGAGGATACAGGTGGGTAAAATTTATGAGTTACTTTTATAGGTTCTTCATCACCTAAATGCCATTGATAGACCCAACCATTATTATCCATTTCATATTTTAAATTTTTGAAAATTCTGTGTATTGCATTTACATCTTCCATTATATCTCCTACTAATTTTTAAACAAGAAGTCATTGCCTAATGATGCGACATTCAAAGATAATCTCTCTTTATCATGTAATGAGGATATTTTTATATCAGATTAATCAATATTTTGATTTGACGCAAAATGCCAAAATTGACGATTATTATCAATGTAAGCAATAACGTTCACATAAGTATTATTCTTAATTCATTTTTTACGCATAATTGTCCTTCTGAAAAATATTTGGATGTCAATTAGTACTTTGTTCAATAACGGAGAATAATTATAGCACATTTCACGGTTTTTTCAATGGTTTTTTGAGCATTTATACGACTATGAAAAAACATAATATTACTAGAAAACAGTTACAGTAAGAATTGAGTAATTAGATAAAAAAGATCGTATTCGGAAAATGGTAATGTTGTGCATATTTTCGATTTCTTTTCCTCGAATATAAATATAGTATCTCTATTTTGAAGTTTTCAGTATAAAATCATATAAATATATAATAAAATTTATTTATAAGCCCCCAAAAAGGACAATAAGAATCTTCAGACAGAAATACTACGTAATTGTCGAAAAAAATATTCAAATTGAGTATCTATATTTTTCAGTAAGAAGAGTTCAATAGTAAGTTCAAATATCCTTGCAGATAGCAATATCATCAGAAAAAGTGTATAATTACAAGGAAAGAATTGATGAAAAAATTTATCTATGCAGAAAAATGTTGATGGATTGAGAGGTGATAAGTGTGAGAATTGATAAGATTTGTAAAACGTGTGGATTTGATTCCAATGGTGTGTGCGGCATGTATACTACATGCAAGGAAGGCGAAGAGTGCGATGACTGGGAAGCTTCTTTGGAGTATTATACCGAGATTACGAAAAAAGCACCTTGGTATATTAAGAAACCTTATGATCAATGTAAAATAAGTTATGAAAAATTTCTGGATCTTTTACAACAGGATGAACAGGGAGTCGGTGTAGAAATAAATATTTATGATGCGATTGAAAAAGTATATGAATTAAATTCGGTAGAACTAGCAGGGGTGTTAGATGTATCTATGGGAGTGTTGGGATATGCCAGCACTCAAAGAACGATACCAAAGAGAAAAAGACAATTTTCAAGCAGGCTACATATTCCGGAAAGCTTCTTTGATGAGTTTTTATCTACACAACTGGATGCATTAAAGAAATGTAGAGAAGAATTTCGTGATTGTTATGGGGACGAGCTGATAGAAAAATTTAAGCAAAATGGTTATGCTGCAATGGAAGCAAAGATAGAAAAACAAAATGCAGTCGATAAAATAAAAAATGAAAAGTACAGGGAAGAAAACCAGAACAGATATCAGTATAAGGAGAAGACAAAAATGTACCATGATCTATCTGATGATTACAAATCCAGGGACTATGTTATTGCGATAACCTTAAAAGAAGGCGATTATTATGGAAATATATTCTATGAATACAGCTCTGGAGGATATGGCTTGTCTGTGGACATAATGGAAGATATTTTGCAATTTATTGAAAATCTGGATTGTGAAGAAATCAATGAGTTAAACGAGGAAGGTCTCTTAAATAATAATATAGCCTTGCAAGCAGACATAAATGGCAAGGATATTCATTTTGAACTGAGAAATGATGCAGGGGAAAAGCTGGAAAAGACAATCCCGGAAGATGAATTGCAAAAATACATTGTTGGTTATGAAATGATCCGGTGCGATGGACGTGGAATGAAAAAGGAACGCAGAAAATGTGGTTCCTGCGAAAATTTTACACCGATAGAAGGCTGTGCAAAAGGAAACTGTTCTGTTAGAGGTGATATCATTCAGAGAAGCAGAATTATATGTTCCCATGATTATGTGTTGAAAGCAGATAAAGTATTATGTTAAAATCGTCTCGTACTATCAATGGAAAAGATGATTGTATAGATTTACTATAGGAATTAGAATATATAAATTGTAAGGATATATTGTGTGATATTGCACTTTATATGATAAAAACAAGATAAAAACGCAATGCATATTTTTAAGATATGCTAGAGCTGGTAGGTAGCCCAGCCGTCCTATGTAAATAGGGTAAGTAACCTGCCCCTCCGGGTTGTCCATTCTTTGTTCAATTCATTTTAGGAGGGATTTTTATGGACAAAACAAATGGAAAACTGACGGTATATTTTGAAGAACCATTTTGGGTAGGCGTATTCGAGCGTATTGAGGATGGTAAATTATCTGTAGCGAAGGTAATATTTGGTGCAGAACCAAAAGATTACGAAGTGCAGGAATATATTCAACAATACTATTTCAGTTTGAAATTCAGTCCGGCTGTTGAAACTGTTGTAAAGGATATAAAAAGAAATCCGAAACGGATGCATCGAGAAGTAAAAAAGCAGACAATAGGAACAGGTATTGGCACAAAATCGCAGCAAGCATTGAAATTACAGCAGGAACATAACAAACAGGAGCGTAAAGAGAGAAATCGCAAGAAAAAAGAGGCGAAAGAACAGCGAATGTTTGAGTTGAAACAGCAAAAGAAAAGAGAAAAGCATAAGGGGCATTAAAAGCCTCTTGGGCTTTAGCTCAAATCGGAATTGACCGAGCGCATTGGGCGAGAGATACTTCTTGTTTGAATGGCAAGAAGATGGAATTGAGAGTTTAGAAAATTGGAATTCAAGGAGCATATAGATGAAATTAGCAGATTTAGCAACAGGTTCTGATTGGATAGCGTGGATTGTCTTTGTAATATTTGCTGCACTTTCTATAACTTTACTTTCTGGACACGGAAGCTGGTTTATTTCTGGATATAATACAGCTACAAAAGAAGAAAAGGAAAAATATGATGAAAAGAAGTTATGCAGAACAATGGGAATTGGAATGTCTATTATAGCAATTCTTGCATTAATTATGGGCTTGCTTGAAAATATTTTGCCTGCATTTTTTGTATATATTGCATTGGGGATTATTTTGATTGATGTCGTGGTAATTATCATTTTGGGAAACACGCTATGCAGAAAGTAATAACTTCCAGTTAGTTGAGATGTTGCAAAATTTGGAATCAGGAGAGAATAAGAATGATTAACAATTTGATGTACATTGAATTAAAAACGGGATATTCTGATGATGGTCCGGCATGGATTGGATATGTCAAAACTTCAAAAAGTAAGAAAACAATCTATTTTAATGACCATGCCTTTCAGAAGAATATCGGTAACTATGCAAATTATATAGATATTGAGAATGGTGATAAATATTGGATTTCCGGACTGAAAAAGGAAGAGAGCAATCGTCATTGGGCAGGACATGGAAAGATTATGATTGATCGTAGAGCTGTTAATGAATACCTTTTCCTGATTGGTGAAAAGGAATTGCCATTAAATCTGTTTGAAGTAGTTGATATTGAAGATAGATTTCCGGTTAAAAGAGTAAAAGAATTATTGAATGAAAAGAAATAACAATGCCAGCAGTCTTACAATATTGAGAATAAAAAAATTGTGACATTCTCACACATGCGTGCTAATATGATTATAGAAAAAGAGTATTACTGCTAGACGGTTAATCCCCATACTTAATTGATAAAAAATAACCGTTCAGTTTTGCGAGGCTGGTGACGGTTATTTTTTTGTCTTGTTATTATCTTTGCCGAATACCTTTGAGTAACGAAGGAGTGAGATATATGGAGCAATTATTGATTGTTGAAGATGATATTGGTTTGAATCAAGGTAAACGCTTAAATCTTGGGTAGCTTTACTGTCTACGTTTTTAAACTCATAATGATAGTAAATAGATTTTTACTACA
>ENA-OQIK01000503-OQIK01000503.1-human-gut-metagenome-genome-assembly--contig:-NODE-503-length-23542-cov-13.716088_pt1 | contig 23542 bp, 18 predicted proteins | sample MGYA00242578_ERZ504743 | MGnify/ENA primary metagenome ERZ504743 (study PRJEB26092, sample SAMD00036441) | human gut metagenome | host: Homo sapiens | study: EMG produced TPA metagenomics assembly of...
GAACAGTGGCTCAGCCTAAAATGGAATGGAGGCTCAACCATGTCGGACAGATGGCTCAATCAGTCCAAGATTATTCAATCTACAGCGCGGAGCAACCATTGTAAATGCGACCGGAGCCTTTACAGGGGATGATAAATATATTATCCTGACGGTTCTTAGTCCTTCACAGGCAGTGAAACTTCGAAACTTTATCAAAGAACATGATCCAAAAGCTTTTCTTTTAGTTTCTAATACAAGTGAGATTATCGGAAAAGGCTTCCATTCTGTCTAGGATGGACAGCCTTTTCTCTGCTTTCTTCTGGTACAAAATACATTGTTCCTATCTCCTCGTATGATATCTTTTATTGGATTTATTTTACAAAATATTTTTCTTAAATTATCACATACTAAGAAACGAGGAGGTTTCAATGCATGAATAATAAGAAGAAACGAGAACTTACAAACGAAGAAATTGATGAAAATATCTTCGAAATGTGCAATGTTTGTTCTACCACGGATTGTACTGGATTGATCCAGGTTGTTCCAAGAACAGAAGCCGAGCTTGAATCTTACGAAGAATTGTACCCCTTCCGACCACCGTTTTTACCTCGTGATGATGATTAAGTCATCATCCGTTTTCTCCTGTAACAAGATCTTATGGCCTGTTATGACTATAAGGTCTTGTTTCAATGTCCACTTTCTCTTCTAATTAGTCTGACAAAAAATATTATCTCTTATTGATTCTAACATAATTGTTTGTGGTGTAGCATCATAATTTTCATCCATCCAAGCTACAGACTCGTCGTCCAAATAATCCATGAAATCAATATATGTATTCTCATCATCCATTTCGAAAATTCCTTCTTTCTCAAAGCTCAAAACTCTATGAATCAGCTTATTATCAGGATACGTCTTTTTAAGAAATTCAATTTGCTCTTTTTTTAGTTTAAATTTTATCATACTTATCACTTCTTCCTTTTAAAATTTCTCAAATAATCAATTCCACTTTTTCCAAACATCTGGTTGATATCCTAGTGTTGATTGCTTTCCATTTCGAACAACTGGTGTCTTGATGACTTGTGGATTTTCTAATACTTTTTCAAGTTTATCTTCATTGGCAATATATTTGATCAGTGCAAGCAAGTTCTGATCTTTGCCTTCCCAATTGATCATATGATCTAAACCACCATTTGCCTGAGCTACTAAATTGAATTCGCCTTTGCTCATGCCTTTTTTCTTCATATCAACAAACTGATATTTGATTCCACGTTCTTTGAAAAAACGTTCTGCTTTCTTTGTTTCGTTGCATTTTTTTGTTCCAAATATTTGTATGTTCATGCTGGTTTAAAATCCTCCATTTAGATATGCTCTAGTTTCTTTATCTCATTCATCATTAGGCGCTACAACCTGTATTTTGCAACTTTTTGACTTAATCTTTGTATTCAGATTCCACAAGGTCCAAACTCAGGAATGCTTAAGTTGTAAAACAGCTTTCCCATCTAATCAGCTTTTATTACACCAGTAAAATGAGACTCAACAATCCTATCCATCTGTGCTGCAATCTCTACAAACGGCAAATTTAGATCAAGTGTCTTAACACTTATCTGACTGCCATGCATCTGATACACATTATCAGGTTGGATTTCTTCTTCCGTCTTAGCATAAAGAAGCATTCCTGAAACTGTATTATCTTCTTCTCCAAATTGATAGCTTCGATTTTTTACATAGGTAAAAATCTGATACAAATTGTTTGAATGAAGCTTATGTTTATCAAAATGAACCTGTGTAGTGTGACTGTAATATTTCGCATCAATGATAAGCACTGTATTGCCACGTTGCAAGTGAATATCAGTTTGCATAACCGGCAGCATCGTTCCAACACCATCGTCTAGTGCCCACGGAATCTGCGATGCACTAACAGACAATTCTGGATAATGTCTGCTGTAATATTCCAGAATAAATTTTTCATACAGCCTGCACATACGCTGCTCGTCTACAAAGGATGCTAATCTATAGTTACCTACATCTGTTGTGATCAACATTCCTTCAATCATCAACTGACAAATACTAACTAACATTCTATATGTTTGATTATTACGCTGAAAACGAATTGATGACCATTTAATTTCTGTAGGTTCTATAGAATCTACATTCGAAAAATACAACATTTTCTTCTTCAGATCATCTTTGTATTTTGCTTTTACTTTGCCGTTTCGCAAAAGAAGCATGACTGTTGTTTTCAAGATTTGATTCAACGTATTATTTTCTGAAAGCTCATCAAAATCACAGGTGAGTACTTGTTTATGTAGCAGTTTATTTTTAATTGTACCTGGCATATTAATTTTACCACGCATAACCGTCAGCTCTTCCTGATGACTTATATATTCTCTGTAAAGCCCCTGCTTCAACTGCAGCCCTATGCCCTTGGCTAGGATTGCAGCCAGCAGATTATACATCTCATCAAAAGACTCTACTGCAACATCATCATATGTCTCTTGCTTCAGTGTCTGAAAAGCATAGGAAAGCATATGGTAAATATTATTGATCAGAATACTCTTGTCCTTTGTCATTGAAATACCCCATGCAAAATGTTCTCCCAATGCTGTAGTTTATCTGTATCATCAAACCAATACTCTGCTAACATTGGCAATATATCAAAATCAACTACATCTTGCATCCACTCATCCGTACATTCTTTCGTATTACAAAAATAACTATGTCCAATACAGAATCCTTTCCCTAGAGATTTGTCGTTTGCAATTTCTCTGTTTAGTTCCTTAATACGGTCAATCAACGTATTAAATGTATCATTTGCAAATGCTTCCTGATATTTAATAAATCCTTCCGAATCAAACCCAGGTTCCATATCAAAGAAGCTAAATCGGCGGCGAAGTGCATAATCAATCATTGCCAAACTTCTATCAGCCGTGTTCATCATACCAATGATATGTAAACGTTTTGGAACGGAAAAGCTGAGACCATTATAGGCTAATGTTGTCTTTGTCTCTCGATAGTCAGCCTCAATCAACATTAATAATTCGCCAAAGATTTTACTCATATTGCCTCGGTTAATCTCATCAATGATAAAGAAATAATCTTTATCTGGATGGTTCGCTGCTTTCTGACAGAATCTATAAAAAATTCCATACTTCAGTTCAAATCCATCCTCGACAGGCTTATACCCCATCATAAAATCTTCATAGGAATAATTCTGATGGAACTGTACAAACTCAATGCGGTCATCATCTTTCTCTCCCATTATCGAATAAGCCAGACGCTTAGCTGCATAAGTCTTTCCAACACCTGGTGCTCCCTGCAGAATAATGTTCTTCTTCCTTGTCAGAACAGCTACGAGACGATCGTATTTTGCTTCTGTCATGTAAACCTGATCTAAGAATTTTTCTTTCGAATACTCATCTTTATTTTCCTCAGCTGTTGGCACTGGATTTTCTTCACGGATCAAATCAATGATAAATTCGTATTCAGTCTTTGTTAATTTGAATAGACTTCCCTGATTGATACTGAAATATTCCATTTTTTTCAGTTCAGGACAGGCTTTCAATGTTGCAAAATCAATTGGTGATGAGAGTCCTTCTAACTTTTCAAAATATATTCTCTCTCCATCCTGCTCTGCATTTACACGAAATATAGCTACAATTTGCTTCACCGGAGTAGACTCATATCCAATCACCATGTCTCCAGCCTTTGCATCAAGAAAGTTTTGGAAGATTCTACGCTTATTTCCATTGTCATTAAACAACGTATAATTCTGAATTTCTCCCACTGGCATACTGGACATACTCCACATTTTTGGATTTGCATTTAAGAACCAGTATTGCTGTCCATCATCTTCTTGAGGCTGTGCATAAAGAGGAACATTTGTTGAATCTTCCTTGTTCCAATAACGAAAAATGAAAAATCCAACATCTATTGTAAGTGTCCGTAACTCGGAATCCGCATAACAAGACGACGTAATCTGAGAATTTAGCAGATTTCTAAGCTCATCGTCCTGCTGTAATTCTGCACATATCTCATCATATAATGCCATGAAATTTCTAATATTATCTACATAAGCACCTTTCTTAAACCGATAGTCACTTTCAAGTTCCGATGAGACAGCTTTTACTTCACTGAATTTGTAGATATAATATTTGTCTGGATAGCGCAGCCACAAATATGCCATGATTGCATTTTCATACTGATAGTGCTGCGCAGCTCCATTTCCGTAGCGTTCTAATAACTCATTTGATCTGTTTTTAAAGTTAGCAATTCTTTCACATAAATCCTTACTCTCGTCATATAGTTCCATATACATGGAACGTACCTCTTCTGGTGCGGTCTCTGCAAAACCAGTAATCATTCCTGCTGGAAAGTTATTCGCAGATGTAAGCAAATTACCAACCTGATTCAGAGATTTCTTAAGCATCTGTGCAAAATCAAGTGAATTAATATCCCAATTTTCTTGAAAGCATTGCACAGCTTCCCATTTGTATTTTTCGTTAGGCCACTGTTGTTGTACAAAAACTTTTTTGTATTCTGCTAGTATCTCTTTTAATCGAATTTTATTGAACATTGTTATTCACCACCTTTGTAATGATTCTTTGAAACTTTTATAGATTTCATGAATTCGTACCCCCCCTACGTATACTTAAGTATATTCCAAATCTTTTTATTCTAAATCTCACCCCATCCCGCAGGTAATGGTTTAAATGGATTACTAATTTCCGAACCATTTCTACACTTTCTTAATCTTTCTATATCAACCGTACCAATCAATACCGAAGCATTTTCGCCACCTTTTACCCTTAGAATATTTACATAATCTTTCTTTGTCGGTTGTACAATTCTACTATCCCCCATATTCTGACATATTAGCTTGTACACAATAACAATACATATCTCTACTCAATGCTTCCATAATATTTCCAAAATAATGTGTATCTTTATTCCATTCTACTCCACACAAAATATCTGCCTGCCCCTGAAAAATCTGTCTTAATTTTATTGATGTTAATTTATAACAACAATACGTTACAAATTTTATACCATTCCATTCAAACAGTGTATGCTTCTGTCCTTTAGCCGGTTCACATCCTACATTTTCTACATCTCCTAACTCCCATGGTAAAAAATATCTTTTTTGATGAAAAAATGGCACTGCATATGATGTCTCCTTAACTTTTATAGGTAAAATTGTAGTTGTTAAATTATATACTAGATGTTCATGTTTTATATGTTCAATTCCACCTATTATCACCATATTGTGTTTTGCCGATTTCTTTGACTGATTTCTTAATGTCTATGGGACCTTAGGGGACCCATAGATCATGATTTCGTAAAATCTGTAAGATCTCTTTGTTTTTTGTTTAAGTTGTTTTTAAAATACTATTTTCCAATAAAACTATATTTTCTTTTAAGAGATTTTTAAAATTACTAGGGAGCTTTCTTTTTCTCTCATGCGATTCAACCAATCTTTTTTTCATTATTGGTTCAAGGGTTTTTTCAAAATATTTTTTCCATTCATCTTTATATTTTTCTTCCACCTGAAATTCATATGTATTGATTGGAGTCATCATATTTTTAGATATAATTAAGCTATATCCATAACTACGACTTATAAAATCATATAATGCTTTATCCGCTGTAACAAATTTTACAAATATAGGTTCTTCTATTTCCTCTGATTTTTGTGCTATGAGCATTGCCATTCGATACTGAAACAAATCCATTAATCCATTTAAAATATCTTTTAATTCTGGGGTTTGTTTTGGTTTAAAAATTTTTTCAGCTATCTTTTTTTCGTTATGTTCTCCAATAAATAATAATGTTGCCATAAAGAATTCACTTGATAATAATACATCAATTTCATTTGTCATAAATTCAAATAAATTATTTATCTTTTCCAATGGTTTCATAGAACGTTCTCTTTTTAACTGATATATTTTAAGCATATAAAGATACATAACATAAAAAAGGGTTTTTATTTCTTCTGTTTCTTTTCTAAGTAAAAAAGATGGAAATTTACTTTCATATATTGAATTGTATTTTTTTACTTGTTTCTTTTTATTGTGTATAAATATATCCCCCACACCTTTATGATTTTCAATTTCCTTTTCCTGCATTACTTCTGTCAAATTATCATATGCAATCATCAATTTTTGCATAGCTTCATTGTTCAACTCATTTGTATTGTAATCATAACATAATTCTATAATTGAAAATTCATTGTCAATACCATACAGTCTTGCTTTCATTATAAATTTTCTTATTTCTTGAGTAAGTTCTTTTGGAGTGCATTTTCCTTTATAATAGAAATTCCCCAATGCTATCAATATATTAGAGTCTATTAAATATAACCCTGAACTATAATTTTCTCCAAAACAATATTCTTTTATCAAACAATCACTCCTTTCCTATATACATACACCTCTTCAAAAGTATTCTTTTAAGCCATAAAATAATTTATCCATAACCAATTTAACATCATTATCTCATACTAATTTAATATTATATTGATACATATGTTCATCATAATTTTTAAGATTATTTATATTCAACACATATATTAACATATTGTTTTTCTAAATTTTCATCTCTATCCTTTGTATCATTTGTCGTCCATGTTAATTCTTTATATTGATATTCTTCTCCGTCCATCCAAACAAGATATGTCTTATCCGTATCTCGTATTATTTTTTTGTATCGTTCTCTAGCCTTTGCTGAAGGCTCTCTATATACTCTGTAGAGCCAAAACAACTTATACCCCTGTTCATCTAAACCTCTTTTTAATGCAACGCTATTAATCATTAATGTATCTTGATATGTTTTCCAACTCTGTCCAGCACTACTGTATCTTGCAATTACATTTCCTTCTTTATCAAAATAAGAATATCCATCCCCATATGCAATACCAGAAAGTTCTCTCGTAATTTTCGATGGTAATGTAAAACGTTTTTCAGATTTTAATTCATCGGCACTTAAACACTCTACCAATAATTTTTGAATTCTTATTTTATTTCCCAAATAAGAAATTATCAAACTATTATTTATTTCTCTATTTGAATGCACCAAACATACTTCTTGTGGTGTACAATAACATTTACATTCTTGATAAGCATGAAAATCGCTAACATTTAATATTTGATCTCTATCATCAAATTTATTGTCCACAGCTGACAAAAATTTTGAAAAACCTGATTTATTTACAATTCCAGCTGATATCCATACCGTTTCGTTAACTCCACTTATTTTATTATATATATCTGTGAATGTACTCAATATAATATTATTGTTATCTTCTGAAAACCATTTTTCAAACGAAGGAATATATTTTTCGTTCAACCAATCTTCAATTTTCTCTTTATCCATAGTATCAAATTTTGGAGCAGCTAATAATTCAGCATTAAACCACTTATGTTCATTTTGATAATTGATTGTATTCACATAATCTTGGTATGGATTTACAAAGTTTTCTATTTGAGAGTAATCATTAACATATTCATATGTTCTAAAATTTTCACAAAGTGGTATTTCATTGGCAATAACTGCTTCTATCTGATGCTTTGCAAGCCAAACATTTTTTTCTGCAATAGTCATAATTGAACTCATTTGTCCATGTGTCGCAGGATAATAAGTTCCACTTATTACAATATCCACACCAATTTTATTTTTATCTTTATATGACCAAAATGTTTCTTTATTCCATCCATGATCCAATAAATATTGATACGCTATCGCTATAATAAAACCTTCCATTTTTAATTCTGAAATATCATATTTTATTTTATATTTTTCTATAAATTTAACAGCTTGTGTAGAATAATTTTTTGACTGATAATCTGGTCTAAAATAATCATCGAAACGATCACAAAGTACATATCTTGCCAAATCATAATCTATTGCTTCATACCCACCCATACGCTCAGCACCTAAAGCATCCTTATATAAAGGTAAACATTGTGGATCATATACATAAGGTGGTTCAATCTGTTTAGTTATACTGCGATCTAATAATCCTTTGTAAATCGCAATTTTTACTATTCCTGTACTATAATATCTTAAAACTACATTTTCATATTTTCTTAATCCTGTCTCAGTGAATACATTGTTTAATATCCAATTAGCTGCAGTCATCAAATAATCATTACAGATAGACCACTCTAACGCTATTCCATATGCAACTGCAAAAATATCTTCAAGTATCTGATCATCATTAATATCAATACAGATTTGCAAAAGTTTCCAAAACTCCAATGGTTGTTCAATTCCCCATTTTGTTAATTTAAGTCTACTACTCTGACGAATTTCATTATTCACGGAAGACAAACTCCAAGCAAGAGCTAATGGAGCAGCATAATATTTGTCTGTGTTTTTAAGCTGAATACCATTAAAATCCATTTCATTATATGTTTTCCACTTTGTATTGTCATTACCTCTTAAATATGCTGGTATTGACCACCATATATCTCGTTCCGCAGAAGTATCAAATTCTCTTAAAAACTGATCCAACAAAATTGATCCTAACGGATGTCTCTCAATTCTTAAAACTGGTTGTATAACTTTATTAAATATTTCTCTGAATGATGAAACCGAATTCCTCATCATTTGCTTTAAATATTCACAATATTTATCCGCAATATCGGATGAACAATTCGCCAGGGCATAACAAATTAATTCAAAAGCTTGTCTATCCTCAATCATTACATTAGGATACTCTGTTATAAGTTTTCCATTTTCAATTGAAATTAATGAAAGCATTTGATATATACCATTTATATATTGGATTTCTATTTTTTCACCCATATCTAGTCTCACATACATTTTTTGAGCAATAAGATAATCAAATACAGGTTGGATTCCCCATGAATAGAAAATTTTAGGTGGCGAAAATTCATCTGCTTGTTTTGAAAAAGTATATATAAATCCCTCATTTGTCAGAAAATCCAATATATTTTTTAAAGAATCCTTTAATTGTTCAGATACTTTATTATAAATTTCTTGGTATTGAATAGCACTATCTTTTGCAAACAATTCTGCTAACTCGATCAATGCTATTTGAATCATTCTAGATTCTCCTCTAATATTATTATTTAGATTGTAAGTCTCTTCTAACGATTTAATTTTTGCTTTATATAATTGTGTTAAAATTACTGTATTCTGTGGCACTTTACTAATTTTTTGGTTACGATATATATCACAAAATAATTTTACCGCTATAGGTGATCTAAGATTGTTTTTTATCCATTGATTTTCTGCAATATCCACATTATATGCTGTAAAATATTTATCACATAATTCTTCTAAATCTCCATCTCCAGTATCGGGCAAAAAATAAGAACAACTCCTATATTCCAATTTATTATCATTTTCAAATACATAAGGTCTAGAAAGAAATACAAATTTAACAGCTGGAAACAGCTTTCCAAATGTACTGGTTTCATCTATCCTATTTTTCCAAAATGCCCATGACGATGCTTCATCTATTCCATCGACAAAAATTACGCATTGTGGTCTGACAAAAAATTCTCTTGCTCTATTTTTCCCTTTTAATAAAGCTGCATTTTGTAAAGCACCAAACAATTCCATCTCACTCCATTCAGTGCTCAGCCCTAATGTTTTTGTTATAATCGATACCCATGTTTCGCCTTCCGCAAACTCCTTTGCATGTACAATTACTGGTAAATGTATTCTATTTTGTAAGAAACCAGCGGTTTCTGCAATCATTCCGGCTGTTTTACCTGTACCTTGCATCCCTAAAAAAATCAGTTTATTACTATCATAATCTTTTAATAATAACATTAACTCATAAAAATCATCCTCTATATTCTCTAACAACTTTTCAGTTTCTCTAAAATGAAAATATTTACCATATCTTAATGGACATTCTTTTATATCTTTTTCGGTACACGTTAATCCTAATTCTTTATCAATAAATTTTGTTTTTCCACCATTTTTCACTAATATTTTGTTTGTTTTTAAAATATCTAACCACTTTTCAATAACAATTAAATCTCTTTGTATTTTTACCTCTAAGTCTTTAGCAGTCTCTGGAATCCCTAATGCTATTAAATCTTTGTAAGATCTTTTTAATGCTTGTAATTTCGAAATGAATGCACATATTTCTTTATAACGTCTTTCAGTTAATTCAACACTTCCCAAAAAACATTCTAATCTTTTATGAATACGTCCAACCGTATGAATTTCTGGAATATATTTTAATTTTCCCCAACTCTGAATTACTTTATCGTATGAATTCTCAAATATTTGATCAAAGAGTACTGTATTCTCAAACCAATACTTATAAATACCCTGTGAGGTAGGACGTGTTATTTTCTCCTGTATTGTACTTTCATCCCAAAGTATTATTTCTACATTTGGATAAAAGGATTTAAATTTTCTAACCATTTCCTCCCATTTGTCAGATTCCGTATTTTTAGCTTTTTCCCCTTTCTTAACTATTCGCTTAGAATTCAAATCTCTTGGAATGCAAACAATATATCTAGATATATTAGGACGTACTTTCAATGCCATTTTAAACGAATTCTCTATCTGTCTAATTTGTACATCTTCTAATTTATTTGGAAACCATTTTGACTGTACTCCAACAATATTTCCATTTGACAAGATGCCATATGCTTCTACTCCTCCGTCTCCTCCATTCCCATTAACAAATGCAAATTGCTCTAATTTATCTTGATATGTCTCTCTGCACCAAGATTCAAAAATTAAGTTGCACATAACTTCAAATGCATGATTATTTGATTCACCATGATTATTAAACTTTGTCCAATCCATCCATTCCTCCTCAATTCTGTATTCAGCTAGTCATAAAAAAGAAACCTTGCCATTAACTCACAGTTGAATTATATATTCTGTTCAATCTTTTTATCTTCTATATATTGCATTTACTCCGTATGTTGTATACTCGCCTAGTCGATAATTTGTTACAAATTCTCGATCTTCTTCCCACTTTGAAATTGCTTGTTCATATTTACTCTGATATCGTCTTTGACTAACAAAAAAATCTAAATAACTAATAATATCATTCTTTGTAACAATATGATTATCAATAAGAACTGCTAATATTTTTTGCCTTACAGTATCCGATAAATTCTCTGTTTTTGAAACATTATATCCGTATTGTTTTAAAATAGATTCTTGTGCTAATTTCATTCCATATTTTCCATTTGATCCATAATATGTTTTTACATCACTTACCTTGCAAATTGGAACATACCATTTCTTTAATTCTTCATAGATACTCTCTAAAACAAAAAAGACATTACATTCTTTACAATATCCTACATTAATTTTCTTCAATTTTATATTACCATCTTTTTCTATAACATTAACAGCTGCCGCCATATCTTCTGTATGATGATTATTATGTATGCATTTAAAAGTTGATTTTTTTATAATAAAATCACCATATTTTATTTGTGGAAGTTGTTTTAACTTTTCTTGTTCTTTTCTAATTCGTTCTAACCTTTTTGCTTTTTCAATTTTTTTCTTTTCATTTTCTATTTCTTGTTGTTTTTTCAATTCTTCTTTTTGTCTTTCTAATTTTTCTTTCTTTTTTGCTTTCGCTATTTTTCTCCTTTCAGCTTTCTTTTTCCTTCTGACTTCTTCTCCTTCTAATCTTCTTTCTTTTTGCCTTTCTATTTTTTCAGCCTTGCTTTTTTTCTCAAGTTCTATTTCTTTTAATGTTTTTAATTTTCTTGATGATCTTGTAAATATCGCTGTTTTGGTTTCTTTAGGTTTTCTGACAAGAATCTCTTCTTCAATCTTTGAACATTCTTCTGCTATACTTTTTTGTCCTCTATACTGTAATCGATATGTTTTTTGTCCATTATTATTTGTAACATCTAATAAAAATATTTTCCCATTCATTGTAAAATATCTTATTGTGTTTTCATCTATTCTACGATAAAACCATTTATTAACCCCAATTACACTTTTTACTGCTTTATTTATCAATTTCTCCTCTGTTTTTGAAATCTTTTTAGATTTTTCTAATGAATCAATCAAAGTATCACAATATTTTTTTATAATTTTTTCAAACTCAATTTGTCTAAAATATTCAATATTATTTTTAAAGAAAAACATTAATAAATTTTTGACCATATTTATTAAATACATCCACCGATTCCTTCGATATTTTATTTTCTTGACATAAGTGCTTATAAACATTTTTATTTTTAATAAATATGTATACAAGAGGGCTATTTTGTTTTTCATAAAAATATATCTGTTCTAATATTTCATGTTTTAATTCATCATACATAATTCATCCGATTCCTTTTCACTCTCAATTGAAACAATCTTCAATATAATCGTTATTGATTTCATTTTAGTAAATTTAAATAAATTATATCTATTATTATATCATTTTTTTATAAATATAAAATATCTTCTTTGATTTATCGAGTAGGAGGGAAAATTAAATAAATTTTCCCGACCTCTCACACCACCGTACGTACGGTTCCATATACGGCGATTCAATCAACTTAACAAGTAATACTCCTTTCGGTGTAGTAATCTATCATTGATACTAATCCAAATCGGGTTAGTCTCTCATTACTTATTGCAACGTTCACAGCTCCCTTTTACATAATAAAAATCCAGACTAACTTTAAAATATATTTTCTGTACTTTGTTCAATACTCTCTTTTTTCGACTTGGCTTTTGATAGTTAGACTATAAAGCAAAAAAGCCTTAAAACTTAATTATTTCAATTAATCGCTCATACTTAAATAAAATATCAGATATTTACTTTTGGAATTTTACTCTCTTCTGTTTTATAAGATAATATTTCTAGCTTTGAGTATTTCATAATTTAATGCATCCTCCATATCATTTCTGAGCATACGAATATTGGAATACATTCCCCTACGAATAGCATTTTCAAAAAAAGGAAGTACCTTATTTCTTGGCACTAACTCTAAGTCTTCTTCATCTAATTGTAGTAACAACGAATCATAACTCTTTTTTGCAATAATTAACTTATCTTCTACACTAATTGGCTGAAAATGAATTACTTTAGAAAAGCGGGAAAATATTGGTGTTCCAAGCTTCCTCTCCGCTTCCTCGTCGGTTCGATAATTAGTAGTACATATAATAATACACTTAGATACATCTACAGAATAATTTGAATCAACAAATACTCCTTCATCAAACATTTGATAAAAGGCATTATAAAATGCTGGGGACACTTTATCAAATTCATCCAGAAGAACAACATTGGATTTCCTTCTAATAAGTTCTCTTGCAAGACTATCTTCTCCATGTTCTGCACCAAAAATATACTGATAAGCACTATTCGTTTGCTGCATGGAAAATTGAACTCGAACCAGTTCTTTTCCAATGCACTGACTAATATATTTTGCAGTTTCAGTTTTTCCAATTCCTGAATCACCTAAAAACAATAATGTCACAGGACGTTTTCTATTTGAATTCTTCAGCGCATATATAGATGAAAGAATTTTATTGACTACCTGTGATTGGCCTATAACAGCCTCATTAAATCCATTCGCAATTTTCTTTAAATTCTCAAGTGTAATTGGTGGGTAATCCGTTTGATGCTCTGTAATAATATCGTCATCGTAGTTACGACAAATATCCTCATATATTTTTTTAGGTGGGTTTGAAAGCCATACATTATTAACTGTTACCTTCAAGTTTTCCAAAATATTATTTGTAAATCCTAATATTGCCCACTCTCTCATACCTCCATAGTCATCCGTATGAACAATAAGATTTTCAACTTCTAATGGTTCTCCAGGCGATGTATTTATTCCATCTATCTTTATTTCTGTCTTATTAAATAAATCAAGAATATCCCTTAGAAAATAAGTACCATTTAATCCTGCGATTGCACTTTCAAATTTTTCATCTACACCCCAAAATATTTCTATTTTATTCATCAATCTTCTATCACTCCTGCTAGAACAACATCATAAACATCTACCATTGAATTCTGATTTGATCTATTTGTTTCTGAATAATCCAATCGCTTAGAAACTTTTCCTACACCAAATTCAAACTCTTTCTCAACCTTCAGATCATTCTTATCTATTGAGCCAACCTTAATAGCATAATAAGTAAGTTGCATCTTTGGCAAATCTGACATAGTATAGTTGTTTCTAAATGCTACCTGATTAAAACGTAATATCACTTCCTTATTACTAATCTCTGCAACAAATTCGTAATATCCACGCCCTTCATTGATCGCCTCACCAATTTTTTTAAGATTTAATTGCATTTCCTGTCCATCATCTGTCATTAACGGCATACTGCCATCAAGCATATTGAGAAATGGAGCAATAAGCATAAAATATGTTAACGAATTCACTTCGGGACGAACCGTAAGATTCTTGAAAATTTCAATTCCCTCACATCTCTTATTCTTCCTTCTACGTGTGTCTGATTCGAGAATCGAAATAAAATCTGCAAGCAATGTATTTTCCAGAATATTCTTAGCAATTCGATCTCTTTTTTGTGACATTTCCGCATCTCCCTCAGCATTTGCTGAAATGGAAATACCACTTAAAAAGCTAAAAATCTTTGGTAAGCCTTTCTTTTCCGTACTCACTTTCACATCTGCTTCAGTTTTACCCTCTAACCCTATGCTAACCTCTGTAATAAATTCTGTGGTCTTCTTTAACTCTCCACCTGCGATTATCTGTAAGAAATCAGCAACAAATGATTCATCAAAATATATAATTTTTAAAAAATTCGTTTTATCCATTCAATCAATCCTTTTTCTACAATATTTTTTTAAGTAATTTCAATACATTTTCTTCATCATGATTTCATAAAATCTGTGAGACCTTTTAGATTTTATCCCACTTAATGTCATTATAACAGAATAACAAATACATGTATAGAAGCAACAGAACATTTGTTCTGTGTATTTTCAATATATGTCGAATTTTTATTAAGTGTTCAAGATTATAATGGTCTCATAAATTAAGACACTTTTTCGGACAGATCTTAATGAATCTGATATACTTAAATCAATACATAAGAAAGGATTCAGTGTCATGTCCAGAAAAAGAAGAAATTTTAGTGCAAAATTCAAATCAGACCTTGTAATTGAGCTACTCAAAGGAGAAAAAGATCTCAATACCTTAGCAATAGAAAACAATATTCAACCAAATCTTCTCCGTAACTGGAAAAGAGAATTCTTGAACAATGCTTCTGCTGTGTTTGACGACAAACGTGAGGAAAACCTCAAGGAAAAACTTGTCGAAGAACGCAAGGAAAAAGCTGAGTATGCAAAAAAGGTTGGTCAGTTAACCATGCAGGTGGACTGGCTCAAAAAAAAATCTGAAGAAATTTGCGGACCTGACTACGAGAGTAAATTTAGTCCGAAACCTTTTGACGACTAAAGAACTTCCTGCTTCTGTTGGCGCCAGTTTACTTGATATCAATCGTACAAATATTTATTACAAAGGATCTCTAGTATCTGATGATGAACTGGCATGTAAAGAGTTCATTGATCATCTCCATACGGATAATCCAACCTGGGGTGCAAGACAGATGTCTGCACAATTAAAAGCCAGAGGATATAGAGTCGGTCGTCGGAAAGCCAGACGATATATGAATGAAATGGACATTCATCCAATCTATCCTAAGATGAATCTGTCTAAGCGTATGCAACAGGCAAAAGTCTGCCCTTATCTACTCCGCAACGATGTCATCGATAAGCCAAATCAGGCATGGTCCATTGACATTACATATATCCCGATCAAACACGGATTTCTGTATCTGACTGCAGTGATCGACTGGTACAGCCGCTGCATCGTCGGATGGGAAGTAGATGATACTCTTGATATCCGAATGGTGCTCAATGCATTAAATAAAGCATTTAAGATAGCCAAACCTCAGATCTTGAACTCAGATCAGGGATGTCAGTTTACCAGCCAGCAATATATCGATTTTGTAAAAGAAAATGGTATCCGTCAGAGTATGGATGGAAAAAGTCGTTGGGCTGATAATATCATGATTGAACGATGGTTTCGAAGTTTTAAGTATGAAGAAGCTTACCTGACACAATATAATAATATCAAAGAAGCCAGAGCAGCTATCAAACGATATGTTCACACCTATAACTTTGAAAGATATCATTCTGCATTGGATTATCACACACCAGCGGAATATTATTATCCTGCAATGCTGATGTCATATGTAGCTTAACTATCTGTAAAGAAAACTAGTTCATCCTACGTACGCCTCTACAGATACAGTAACTTATCAACCTATCAGTTCATTATAAAAGTCTTAGATTTTTGTCTTAACAACTGAACCACTATAATTGGAAATTGAAAACCAATTTTAGACAGACTTAGATCTGTCTTATTGTGATGCCTAAAATTAAAAGGAAAGCGATTGAAGAAAATAATTCCTCAATCGCTCTTGCGATTTCATTGTGGGAACAATGTTAACTTAATGACATTGAGTATTTTGCTGTCCTCTTCCGTTATCATCCACTTAATTTACACTTTTTATATTTTATTTTTTCCCTTTTATGTTACAAATTCTAGAATCTATAAGCTTCCATTCTTCGTCATTTATTCCCCACATTTTTCTAAGTCGTTCATCTGTATATATTCCTTCATAATGAATAAGGTCTGGAACAAATTTAAATTTTTCTCTATTAACATCTTGAGATGCAACACATTGAAGTAATAAAAATCTTGTTATTTTTGTAAAAAGGTAACTTTTAAACGATTTAGCTTCCTCTTCAGTATCAAATGAATGTAACACCACATATGAATCTGTACAACAAGTACCTGGTTCTGCTATTTTTGTATTTCCGTCATAATAAAATCCTACTGGTTTTGTAAAATCTGTTTGTCCTGCTATTGGTGTTTTAGGTGCTAAAAATTTCCATTTATTGAGAATTCCATTAACATCTGTAATGTCTTTTAAATCAGCATATTTCAATCCAATTTTCTGTATAAACCAACATGGGATTCCTTCTTTTTTAGGTTTATAATTTGTGGAAATTCCAAACGGAACACGCGCACTAACTGTTTCATTCATCATTTTATTCGTTTGTGCTGAAACTTTATGAATAATATTTACTGCTCTACTATCTCTAACAAATATTTCAAATTCTCCAAGACTTCTTCTGTCTATAATAGTTTCTAAACCATTTCGATTAATAACATTACAATCTCCATGATAATCCTTATCTCTAAGAAAATAACATAATCCACCTGCAATATCTACACCACTAAATACATCCTGTGAATTTCCATAATCAACTAATGTAGTAATACTATCATCTGACAACATATCTTTTCTAAATGAATTAAGACCTTTTCCACCTGTATACCATCTTGCAGGCATAATCATAGATATATATTTCGCATTTACATTTTTAGCAACATCTACAAAGTGATTATATAATGGTGTTGCACAACCTGATCCATCTCTATATTGAAGTTGATATGGTGGATTTCCTATTATCGCATCAAATTTCATATTTTGATTTCCTTTCTTCCAATATGCCTGTTTATTTACTTTTGAAATGAATTGATTTGGTTTATTCTTCATTACATTAATTAAATCATCAAAATAATGAGCATTTATTTTTTGATAAGAAAATCCAGTTAATGTACGTTTTGTTATCGTTTTTGCCATTGGTGTTTTACAAATAATAAATATATTCTTATCCACCGCATTTATCCAAAGTTCGTTCTTTTCTTTTATTGATAATTGTTTATTGGTTACTTCCTTTAATCTTCTTCTATATATATTATAAGTTACATATAAAGGATAAAGTCCAGTTTTTGAATTGATTTCAAGAATCTGTGCATCTAATTTTCCAAAAACTGCTTCTGTTACATGCCCTTTATCAACAAATCTTGGTTTATCTAATTTCCCTTCTTCTTTAAATGATTCGTCGTAGAAACAATAGCCCCCTAAACAGTCACTCATATGCATATTAACAACTCTCCATGGTGTCAAAACTGTTTCTTTGTCTGGGTTTTTAAAATAAGAAAATAATCCAGCTATTTTCTTCACTCTTTCTGTAGGATCTAAATAATCCGCCTCTTTCGCTATATTACGAATTCGTCTTCCTGCTGCTATAAAAACTTCTTCATCATAATATTTTTGAAATTCTTTAAATTTTTTCTTTGTAACTCCAGTTGGCATAAACTCATCCCATGATGAATTATCAACAACATCAACAAATCGACTCAATGTTATCTCCTCATCATACGGAATATCCGCACCATAAATTAAAAGCGGCATACGAATTGATATTCCTCTAAGAATACTAATCGCATCATTCCTTATTTTCTTCTTTTTCTTTAATTCCTCAAGTCGCAATCTCTCTTCCTGTGTTAATTCCTTCTTCTTTTTCTTTTCTAGTTTTTCTTTCTCTTCATATTCTTCCTGTGTTAATCCTTGTTCATTAACAATGATATCTTTTGCTTTAGGATTTATCTTGGATTTTCCTATAATTCCTTTCAAATCATTAAATTTTTCAACCTCAAGAGAATCTAATTTAAACAATTCATCATTATACAAATTTGTATCATCAAACCCATTTCTAACAACTTTCTCCGCATACGCTCTTTTTAATTGTTGAAGAAGTTTTGTTGCACTATATTCTCTCATTTCTGAACCAGATACAGAAATAACAGGACAATAATTAAGAAATTTACCCATCAACTGCTTATCACCAATTTTTGTTTTTCCTGCATTCGCTGATATCTGAACTGCACTAGACACCATTTTCAATGTACGATCTGGAGCAAAATCAAACACATATGCTGTTTCTTTTATCTTTCCATCTTCATTGCATGGAGATTGAACGCGGAAAATTGTCTGTAAATAGTTTGCTGCAGACGTTGAATATGATCCTGCTAGCATAAATACAGCGGTCCACTCTTTTACTGTAACTCCTGTGGTTAATTTACCGCAAGATAACGTTATAGTATACGTATCATCTTTTTTTGCATCATTAATAGCAGAACGAACCTTTTGCAAAGCTTCTTCTGATTTTTCTTCTTCATCACCAGAACCTGCTACATTAACAATATTAAACATCCCATTTCCAAAAACTCTATGTTTCAACATAAGTTTTTTTAACGCCCTTGCTTCTTTCACTCCAGGAACCATCCATAAGGTATGCTTAAATAATGCCCTATATTTTTCATTTGAATATGGATACTGATTTTGTTCATTTTCTGTTGCCATTAAATTTAGAAACGACCAAACGTCATCTTCATGCACAAAGTCTCCAACATTAGATCCTTTCGGCATATTAACATAATCCTTGCTATAATCGCCTGTAAATACGCGAAAAAACTCATGAAAATTAAATGCCTTATCCTCAAAGGTAATATAATCCTTATTTTTTAATATATCTCCTAAAGAATATGTATATATTCTTAGTTCTGGTAATTCATCATACGGATTATGATCTCCAAAATGTTGCTTGTCCCACTCTGTTTTATACTCCTGTTCCATAATATAATCCCAAGTATAAATAGAATTCTCATCATATTCCGTTAAAATATTAAATGGTGTTCCTGAAAGAGCTAACAACTTTGTTCCTGATCCTTCTTTGACTACAGCATTTACTGTATCTTCTCCCAAAGCTGTAGTCGTTCCTTCATGAGCCTCATCAACAATTACACAATCCCACTCTGTTTTAAATATAATGTCATTTTTATTAAATTTTCCGCCAACTTCCGCAGAGCCTCGAAGATCTTGAATTGATGCAAAATAAATAAATTTTTTCCCTGAATCTATCAGCTGTTCCACTGTATATCCTGTTGATTTAGAACCATATACGATATCTTTCATCCCATAAAAAATCTTTGTAAAATCTTCATACCATCCTGCATCAACAACCGGTCTATGTGTAAGAATAATTGTTTTCTTAAACTTACATCGTTTTACAATCTCCAAACTAACAAGAGTTTTCCCATATCTCATCTTAGCATTGATTAAAAATCTATCTGCTTTTTTAAAATGTTTTACTACTTTTGCAATACAAGCTGCCTGCTCTGGTCTAAAAATAATAGGAGAATTCTTTACAATATCAGAATTGCTCAAATTAGCATAATTATTTTTTACCGCAGCTATTGCTTTTTTCGCTGTTTCTAAATCTATTGGGAACCATTCTTTCCCTGTTGATTCTCCTAATTGTACATTTTGTATTCCAGAATTTTTTAAAACCTCATGCACATGATGATCTCTGAAAGCCTTCATCTTTATAGAACCATCTTTATCATGAATTGTACGAATAGCTACTTCAGAATGTAGAATTTTCGGTGTAATTCCTGCAGTGTTAGTATATGATTTAATTCTTTTTAATGAAGCCTGATTTAATTCACGACATCCCGGTGTCAGCTGATCAACTGGTGTACTAGTATGTAATGTAGCATCACCAATCTTTACAAGTCCTTTATGCAATTCATCTTCTATCGTAAATGCATAAATAACCTTATATTCGAAAGCATTTTTAAATCCTGTATCCATAAATTACCCCTCCTTCGTCATAGATTGAAATTCTATACTTTTATTAGCTCTCCAATCATATATCTTACATGGAATTTCATCTGTTCGTAGTTCATCATCATTTTCCTGATCATTCATTCCTAACAAATTAAAAAATGACATTTGTTCATAGCTCGATTTTGCCAGACTATATGGTGCTGTCATTGTTATACCATTCATCTGCCATATATTCCAAGATATAATGTTCGCTATTTTTTTCAATTGTTTCATTGTTGCTTTCTCCCCAGTTCTATCCTCTACATACTCAATAAATGTATATAAAAGATTTTCCCTCGCCAATAAAACATTATCTCCAGAATAGTCATACCCATAGCAAGACTGAAATGCTCTTATTACCCAATTCATCCATTCTTCATCATCTTTTGCATTTTCATTTACAATTCTTAATTTTCGATCCAGAATTCCTATTCTTTCTTTTATTGGGATGCTCTCTCCTGAAACTGTATCATAACGACTTACTAGATATGGAGCTTCTCCACAGCTTATTTCCATTCTTCTGGCATCCACATAATCTTTCCAGATTTTATCTCTTGGAAATATTATCTTATCCGGTACTGCGTTCCATGTATCATTATTTAGAATATTAAAAACATCTTTTCTTTCAAACCAAGCTTCATCAACCAAATTATTCTGAGCATTGCAAACCCAAGAAGGTGTAAATACTTCCGCCTTGTCTCTCGTACGTTTTAATTTCTCTTCCTCTGATTTTAAAACTCTCGGTTGAATAGCCATCGTCATATTTCCAGTAATTAATTCTGGTTTCATTTCCTGTTCTGGATAATATTCTGGTCCATATTCCACATAATTATCACTACCCCATCGCAAATATTTCTTTGTCGTCTTATCCAAAAGAAGCATCTTTAATAATTCTGGACTAATATCCTGAATATTTTGTTCCACTACATCTATTTCCATTAATACTCCCAACTTCTCATATTTATTAAGCTAACATTTTTATTTTAATATAACCTGTCCATTTCTTCAATATTTATATATAAAATCATATATCAACATAATAATCATCAAACTCCTTATTCTTCTAACACTTTCTATTATGAATTCAACCAAACAAACATATAAATATAAAATTCTCTCCGAACAATATCTCTAATTTTATAAATATCGTCCAGAGAGAACATAATTTCATATTTCACATACTTTATATAAACAATTTGAAAAATTTATAATAAATCATCACTCAACTATTTTCGGTATTTATTATAAAAATCAATCATCTTCTTTTCTATAATTTCAAATTTAAATGTTGGTACAGGGCAATAATTGCTTTTTGACATTTTTCCTCCTATACTTCTTCCATACTTTGTTAATATCCAATCTCCAGATTTATCCTTTATAACTACTCCCATTTTTTCCCACAAATCGTAAACCCATTTTGTATCCATTCCAACTTTATTTCCAACAAACCGTGCAGACATTCTCATCGTTAAATTACCTCCAATTTTTAATTGATTATATGTTCCGTATTATGATATAATCATATCACAATTATTGTCCGCATAATAGATGCTTTTATATTTATATTGTCCGCATCAGAAGGAGATTAAAATGCCAAGAGGTAAAACTAACAAAGAATTTATCAACAAAACAATTTTCATGGAACTTATACGTTATAAAAAGAGTAGTATTCGTCAACTCGGAAAACTTGAATCCATTGCTTGCACTGAACGAACTATACGACGATCTCTTAATGAAGGACTTATTACTCACAAATTTTTAGATCAAATTGCTCGTCATCTAGATCTAGATCCAGAATTACTCTCTGGAAAATTGCATAAACACGCTGATTCTATTGATGATCCAATATTAAAGCAATTATATTTAAACACACTTTCACCAGATCGACACCCTTATTACAAAAAAATATATACTGAACAAATAAAAAAACCGATTGCTGATTTTTTATCATCTTTACTATCTTTTTTTAAAATTTCTTATAAACAGTTAAATGAATTTCCATTTGAAACACAATATCAATTTCAATATGATTTTTTTGAAGCAATAATTCCTATTATAGATAAATATTTTAAAACTGATGGCTATGGAAATCCACTTAACGAGAATTTGTATTTGCCACTCGCCCAATTAGAAACATACTACGAACAACATGAAATGGAAATTTACGCACTTCAAACACTGCGCTCTAAATTTCTTCAAAATTTGCCTAAAGGATATACAAAACAACAAATATCTAAAATGTCCTCTGAGGAATTAATTGAATTAGATCGTATGATTCAATGGGAATCTCAAAATCAATCTTAACAACTCAACCTTCCCACCAGTAAAACTGGCATAAACAGTTGATTTTTCAACTAAAATTTTAAAATAATTGGTACTATCATTTTCTCAATAAAACTTCCTATAACTGGAGCAGGTTTCTTCTGCTCCTTGCAGCTAAAATTACTTCCAAATTTGATGCTCTTATCAGGCTAGATTAGGCAAAGGTACTGATTCTGGATGATTCCGTAGTTAAGCGGAATCGAAGTAAATCTGTAAAACTGCCTGCACATGTTTACGATCATGTAGAACATAAATTTCACAAGAGATTTTGTTTACATTGGGCTAGTCCGATGGTTACAGTTTTATCCCTGTTGGGTTCAATCTGCTTTCTTCCACTAAAAAGAACAATTGTTACAATGAAATTTCTAAAAATATTGATCATCGTACAAACGGTTATAAGTTTCGTAAAGAAAGTATGATGAGTAAAACAGACGCCGCAGTTCTTCTTATCCAGAGGGTTTTACAGTTCGGTATAAAGGCAGATTACATTCTCATGGATACCTGATTTACAACAGAGCCTATGATACGTTCTGTTCTAGATGCCAGGCTCGATGTGATTGGAATGGATTGCATCTCAATCCGCATTTATTCGGGTTTTATTTAGAGATATCAGCCGAAAAAGTTGAGTTATTTATATATAACATTAATTTAATATAAATAGAGACTGTTTCAAGTTTTGTGTAAACACAAAAAACTGATATAAGATTAATCAATAGTTATG
>ENA-OQIK01000516-OQIK01000516.1-human-gut-metagenome-genome-assembly--contig:-NODE-516-length-22982-cov-3.773805_pt1 | contig 22982 bp, 16 predicted proteins | sample MGYA00242578_ERZ504743 | MGnify/ENA primary metagenome ERZ504743 (study PRJEB26092, sample SAMD00036441) | human gut metagenome | host: Homo sapiens | study: EMG produced TPA metagenomics assembly of...
GTTGGGAAGTGTCCCAAACCCTCGGAACGGAAAGGAAAGGAGCGAACACATGGACGGACGCAAAAGGACACCGTTATTAAATGCAATGATAGAAAAAATACTCATTCACGAAGCAACAACGAATGAGGAGAACGAAAGAATACAGGAAATAGAGATATACTACCGATTTATTGGAAAAGTAGACTGATAAATAGGGTTCATATCTTTAACTAAGGGAAAGCGGACTGGGCTTCCCTGATATTAATACACTGGAACCTCTGTCAGATGCACTCGAGATAGGAGTGGTGGAACTTATGAGATCGGAAATCAACACAGAAAAAAGAGAAGATAAAATAAATCAAGAATGTGTGACCGAGATTATGAAATCAACAGCAGAGATAGCGGAATATCATAAAATGAAGAAGATGAAATGGTTGATCGGCGGAATTTGCTTTGTAGTAGCAGTGCTGGGAGTGATGGTTACACAGTCAACAAAAGTGTTTTCTTCGATTGTATTTTATGCTTGCATCATAGGATGTACTACATGTGTGGTTCTTTTACGGCAGCATTGGAAAATTCGTGAAAAAAGAGAATTTTATTTTTCGCTTATCTGCTGTCTGGGAGCAGCCAGTCTGATATGGATGTTCCAGGTGTTTTCGATAAAAGCAATAAACAGTATCATGGATGTGGGGAGCATTCTTATTTGTATTGTGATTGATTTTACATTTTTAAAAGATTTTATTGAAAGTGTAATTAAGAAAGAATATCTGCAAATGGCAGTGTGTGGAATATTTCTTCTTTCAACGACAGTAGAATATTTTCGGATTGTATTAAAGTAATAAATGCATTTATTAATTCTCGTGTTGATTTCTTATGAAATATAAGTTAAACTTATAATAAATGAAATTTTATAGAGAGAATGAGGAAATATCATGGAAAGCAACAAAGAAGAACAGATAACGACGGTCAGTGAAGAGAATATCTATAAGCTGAACGGCAGGGTTCCACTTAGAAAAGCCATCCCGTTTGGATTACAGCATGTACTGGCGATGTTCGTGTCGAATCTGGCACCAGTGCTGATCGTGTGCAGTGCGGCGGTACTTAGAAGCAACGGAGCACATTTAAGTTCTGCGGAGATCACACAGTTATTGCAGTGTGCGATGTTCGTAGCCGGAATCGGGACCTGTTTGCAGTTATATCCGGTTGGTATCATTGGTTCCGGGTTACCGATTATTATGGGAGTCAGCTTTACGTTCCTTGGAAGTCTGCTGGTCATTGCGACGAATCCGGATCTTGGATATGAAGGTATGGTAGGCGCGGTTATTCTGGGTGGTATTTTTGAAGGTTTTGTCGGACTAAGTGCCAAGTATTGGAGAAAATATCTGACCCCGGTTGTATCGGCATGTGTAGTTATCGCGATTGGATTATCACTTCTGCCGGTAGGTATGGATTCCTGGGGCGGCGGAAGCGGAGTGAAAGACTTCGGTTCCTGGTATCATCTGGTAGTAGGTGCATTTACATTGATCGTATGTCTGGTATCCAGAGAAGTGTTGAAAGGTGTCTATAAGAATCTGAATGTGCTGGTCGGACTGGTATTTGGTTATGTACTTGCAATTATATTTACTGTAGCGGGAATCGCACCGATGGTTGACTTTTCAGGTATCCATAAGACGATTCAGGAGGTTGGTGTGTTCAGTATCCCGAAGCTTGTGTTCCTGACCAGTCATAAGCCGGTATTCAACCTGGGAGCATTTTTTACGATCGCAATCGTATTCCTGGTATCGGCAGCAGAGACGACAGGTGCAACGACGGCAGTCTGTACGGGAGCACTTGGACGTGATCTTAAGATGAAAGAACTGCGCGGTTCACTGGCAGTTGATGGATTTTCCAGTGCAATCTCCGGATGCTTCGGATGTCTGCCGCTGACATCATTCAGTCAGAATATCGGACTTGTGACGATGACACAGGTAATCAACCGTTTTACGATTTTGATGGGAGCATTGATCTTAATTCTTGCATCGTTATTCCCGCCGCTTGGAGCATTCTTCAATTCACTTCCACAGGCGGTGCTTGGCGGATGTACGGTTTTGATGTTTGGATCAATCATGTATGAAGGAATCAAGATGCTGAAAGAATGTAAATTCGATGACAGAACGATGATCATCGTATCACTGTCATTCAGTATCGGAGTTGGTCTGACACAGACATCAGGGAACTTCTTCGCAGCCTTTCCAAGTGCAGTAGGAGATGTGTTTAATGGAAATGCAGTGGCAGGCGTGTTCGTGGTATCGCTGCTTTTGAGTCTGTTTTTGCCGAAGAAAGCGAAGGTGGAGTAAGAAAAATAAAATAGAATAGAGATTATATAGAAAGATTATTTGGAGAAAGGGAAGTATCCGGATGCATCTGGTATCGGTGTGACGAAATTCTATTTCTGCTATTAGTATTTGCTTTGGAAAACAGGAATCAACCGGTTGCAGCATCTGCCATATTAGGAGTGATGGCGGCATATATTGTGGTTGGAATATGGTGGGTGAGCCGTAAGCTCTAATGTGCTAATGCTCACCACACACATCCAGAAATTCCTGCACCAGCGGCACTGGTTTCTTTCCTTTCGCCCAGATCAGAAGAATCTTGGTTACAAGATCCGGCTCATCCAATTCTTGTATACAAAGGCCATCACACAAGCTTGCCATGGACTGTGGAAAGATGGCAGTTGCAAGATTTTCCTTTGCCCAGAGCATTGCACCTCTCGGATCGTCGCAGACACAGAAGATGTCCGGATTCATATTCTGGGCATGAAAGGTATTCATGATGAGTTCTTCGTATCTTCGGTATAAGATTAATGGTCTATGTAGAAGATCAGCGAGTTTTAAGGAAGAGGCAGTATTTTCTGGCGCAGATACCGCGATCATCGGCTCAGAACACAATTCCATATAAGACACCTCGTCAAGACGCAGTGGTGTTCTGGCAACGGAGATATCGATGATCCCGTCCAGAAGATACTGATAAAGCGAATAAGTAATCCCGTCGTGGACTTCAAAGTTCACATCGGGATTTTTTTTCGAAAATTGGGAAATATAAGGCATGATGGTATCTACCGTTGTCGGAGTCAGGCCGATACGTAAGATACGTTTTTTACCGGTTTTTGAGACTTCCAGTTCGGTAGATCGGGCGTATTCCAGCAGGTTACCGGAGCGGTCGTAGAGAAGCTTGCCGGCTTCAGTCAGGGTAACACCCTTGCTGGTGCGGTCGAAAAGTTTTACATTTAATTCATTTTCCAGCTGGCGGATCTGATAGCTGAGCGGCGGCTGGGACATATTTAAGTGTCTTGCAGCTTCGTTGATGCTGCCGGTGGATGCAATCTCGCGGAAATATTCTAACTGTCTGAGTTCCATGTTGGATTACCTGCCTTATATATTTTTTGTATTGCAAAGCTATAAAAACAATATTATTCATATCAATGATAACGGACTATAATAAAACAGTCAAGGAACATTATGATAAGTAGATAACAGATGATTTATTAGTTATCGGATAGAAAAAGGAATGGAGTGAAAGAAATGAAGCGTCTTGAGAAATTTCTGAGACCATACCGCAGGGAAAGTATCCTAGCACCGCTTTTTAAATTGCTGGAAGTGGTATTCGATCTTATGGTTCCGGTTGTGGTAGCTCAGATTATTGATGTGGGCGTTGCGAAGAATGATCGTGGATATATTGTGGAAATGTTCTTCGTATTACTGCTTATGGCAGCAGTCGGACTGTTGTGCAGCTTTACCGCACAGTTCTTTGCCGCAAAGGCGAGTGTTGGATTTGCGACCAGTGTCAGACAGGCCATGTTCGACCATATCCAGGGATTGTCATTTACAGAATTGGACACGCTTGGAACAGACACGCTGATCACAAGACTGACGGACGATGTGAATCAGGTACAGAACGGAATTAACATGGGACTGCGTCTGTTGCTGAGAAGTCCGTTTGTCGTGATCGGTGCGATGGTGATGGCATTTACCATCAATGTGCGCTGCGCACTGATCTTTGTCGTGACAGTGCCAATCCTGTTTGTAGTTGTATTTTCCATTATGCTGATCAGTATTCCGCTGTTCAAGAAAGTACAGGCAGGACTGGACCGTGTGACAGGACTTACAAGAGAGAATTTGACAGGTGTCCGTGTCATCCGTGCGTTCTGCAGGGAAGAACAGTCGGTGGAGGAATTCGAAGAAGGAAACCGTGAACTTACGAGACTGAATGAATTCGTAGGAAGAATTTCTGCTCTTCTGAATCCGCTCACGTATGTACTGATCAACGTGGCAACTGTGTTACTGATCGCGCGTGCCGGAGTGCAGGTGAATATCGGGAATCTGCAACAGGGGCAGGTGGTAGCACTGTATAACTATATGGCACAGATCATCGTAGAGCTGATCAAGTTGGCATCTCTGATCATTACGTTGAATAAATCAATGGCGTGTGCAGACCGTGTGGCCGGTATTCTGGATGTGAAGTCCAGCATGGAATACAAAGCAGTGGCTGGAAATGATAAAGCTGCTGATAATATGGCAGTTGAGTTCAATCACGTCACCTTCACCTACGAAGGTGCCGGAGCATCCAGCTTATCGGACATCTCCTTCCGGGCGAAGAAAGGACAGACGATTGGAATCATCGGAGGAACCGGAAGTGGTAAGAGTACGCTGGTCAGCCTGATCCCGAGATTCTATGATCCACAGGAAGGTACGGTAAAGGTAAATGGCGCCAATGCAAAGGATTATCCGCAGGGAGAACTTTGCCGTGAGATCGGAGTGGTTCAGCAGCGTTCCATCCTGTTCAAAGGAAGTATCCGTGATAATCTAAAGTGGGGCAATGATCAGGCTTCAGATGAAGATCTGTGGAAAGCGATCACAATCGCTCAGGCAAAAGATGTTGTAGAATCTAAGCCTGGAAAGCTTGATTTTGAAGTGGAACAGAACGGACGCAACTTGTCCGGAGGACAGAAACAGCGTCTTACGATCGCGCGTGCACTGGTCAGCAAGCCGGATATACTGATACTGGATGACAGTTTAAGTGCACTGGATTTTGCGACAGACGCAGCGCTTCGTAAAGCAATCGGTGAACTGGAAGGCAATGTGACAACATTCCTGGTATCCCAGAGAATTTCCGGCATCCGGCAGGCGGACAAGATCCTGGTTATGGACGACGGTGAACTGGCAGGTCAGGGGACACATGAAGAACTGATGAAAACCTGCGAGACTTATCAGGAAATCTATTATTCACAGTTCCCGGAAGAACATCCGGTTGTAATGAAGACTTCGGAGAAGACAGAGAAAGGAGCGGCAGAGTAATGAAGAAATTATTAAAGCTCATAGGGAAATATAAGATTTTCCTTGGATTCAGTGTCATCTTTGCTGCGATCTCTGTAGTATTGCAGTTGTATGTGCCGGTCTTATTCGGAGATGCGATCGATGAAGTCGTGGCAGCACATCAGGTGAACTTTGATATGATGTGGTATTATCTAAGACAGATTCTGGTATTCATCGTGATATCGGCACTTGCTACCTGGTTCATGAATCTGTTGAACAACCGTATGACTTACCGGATCGTACAGGATATCCGTTCACAGGCGATCCGCCACATCCAGGTATTGCCGTTATCTTATCTGGATCAGCACAGCACCGGAGATATCGTAAGCCGTGTCATTGCAGATACAGATATCTTATCGGATGGTCTGTTACTTGGATTTACACAGTTATTTTCCGGGATCGTGACGATCGTTGTGACGCTAATTTTCATGTTCTCCAAGAATGTGTGGGTAACGCTTTTAGTGATCGTTCTGACACCATTTAGTTTCGTAGTAGCGAAATTCATTTCTTCCAGATCTTATACGATGTTCCGGAAGCAGAGCGAGACCCGAGGACGCCAGACTGCACTGATCGAAGAAATGATCGGCGGACAGAAGGTAGTCAAAGCATTCGGTTACGAGAAAGAATCATCCAGAAGATTTGATGAGATCAATAAAGAACTGCAAAATTATAGTCAGAAAGCGGTATTCTACAGCAGTTTAACGAATCCATCTACACGATTTGTCAACAATATCATTTACGCCGGAGTAGCACTACTCGGAGCTTTTCTGATACCGGGCGGAACGCTGACGGTTGGAGGACTTTCTGTACTGTTATCCTATGCGAACCAGTATATGAAGCCGTTCAATGATATCAGTTCGGTAATTACAGAGATGCAGAATGCGCTGGCGTGTGCGGACCGTATCTTTGACCTGTTGGAGCAGAAAGAAGAGACACCGGATGCAGAAGGAGTATTTGCTACAGTCGATGGCAATGTTACAATTGATGATGTGGCATTCAGTTATGATAAAGAAAAAGAACTGATTAAGAATTTCAATCTGGATGTAAAACCAGGTATGTGTATCGCAATCGTTGGTCCGACCGGATGCGGTAAGACGACATTTATTAACCTGCTGATGCGTTTCTATGACGTAGATGAAGGAAAGATCCTGGTGGATGGAAAAGACATCCGGGAAGTATCCAGACATGCGCTCAGAAGCAGCTTTGGCATGGTACTGCAGGATACCTGGATCAAGAGCGGAACCGTGAGAGACAACATCTGTTTTGGAAAGCCGGATGCAACTGATGAAGAGATCATCTGTGCGGCGAAAGAAGCAAGAAGCTGGGAATTCATTCGCAGACTTCCGAAAGGTCTGGACACGGTGCTCCATGAAGACAGCATCAGCCAGGGACAGAAACAGCTTCTGTGTATCACAAGAGTCATGCTCTGTCTGCCGCCGATGCTGATCTTAGACGAGGCGACATCAAGTATTGATACCCGTACCGAACTGCAGGTACAGGAAGCATTTGATAAACTGATGAAGGGCAGAACAAGCTTTATCGTAGCACACAGACTTTCCACGATACGGAATGCTTCGTTAATCTTAGTTATGAAAGACGGTAAGATCATCGAGCAGGGCAATCATGAAGGACTGCTGAAAAAAGGTGGATTTTACCATAAACTGTATCACAGCCAGTTTGAAAGTTAATATATCAATGTAACATAAGTGAGGCCGGAGGTTTTTGAAATCTCCGGCCTCACTTATAATGCACAGTATGAATTTTTGCGGTATAATACAATTACAGTATAATGAAAACAGGGAGAATAAGCATGGATTTTAGAAAAGATTTTGTATGGGGAGCAGCAACAAGTGCATATCAGATAGAAGGTGCCGTGAAAGAAGACGGAAAAGGCGAGCATATATGGGATGTATATACAAAGGAACCGGGGAAGATATTCGAAGGACATACGGGAGAAGTAGCATGTGATCATTATCACAGATATAAAGAAGACGTTCGGATTATGAAAGAGATTGGACTGAAAGGATATCGTTTTTCGATAGACTGGTCCAGGGTTATGCCGGAAGGAGCTGGCAGGGTGAACGAAGCCGGCATTGCATTCTACAATGATCTGATCGATGAATTATTAAAAAATGATATTGAACCATATATTACCATGTATCACTGGGAACTTCCATATGAATTGTATAAACGCGGTGGATGGATGAATCCAAAGATCGTGGAGTGGTTCGGAGAATATGCAAAGCTTCTGGCGGAACGATTCAGTGACAGAGTCACACATTTCTTTACGTTGAATGAACCACAGTGCTTTGTCGGACTCGGTTTTGTAAATGGCGAACATGCGCCGGGGATAAAAGCACCGATCCGGGATACTTTTGAGATGGCACATAACGTTATGAAAGCACATGGAAGAGCTGTGCAGATGTTAAGAACACATGGGAAGCAGCCACTTGTGATCGGATATGCACCGACAGCTTCTGTATGCTATCCGGCAACGGAAAAAGCAGAAGATATCGAAGCGGCAAAGAAGAGTTTCTTTGCTCTGCCGGATGAGTTCTCAAACTGGCACTGGAATGTGACCTGGTGGTCAGATCCGGTTCTTCTTGGAAAATATCCGGAAGAAGGTCTAGCAAAGTATGAGCCATATCTTCCTAAGATCACAGAAGAAGATATGCGCCTGATCTCACAGCCGATCGATATATATGGACAGAATATATATAATGGATATTGTGTGCGGATGGGAGAAGACGGAAGGTCGGAAACAGTAAGCCGCTATGAAGGATTCCCAAAAACAGCGATTGACTGGCCGGTAACACCAGAGTGTCTGTACTGGGGACCGAAATTCCTTTATGAACGTTATCAGAAGCCAATCTATATTACAGAGAATGGTCTGTCATGCCATGATGTGATCTCACTGGATGGAAAAGTACATGATCCGAACAGAATTGATTTTCTGGCAAGATACCTGCATGAATTAAAAAAGGCAGCAGGAGAGATTGATCTGAGAGGGTACTTCCAGTGGTCGCTGATGGATAACTTTGAATGGGCAAAAGGTTATTCTGAGAGATTCGGACTGGTATATGTAGACTATCCGACACAGAAGAGGATCTTGAAAGATTCCGCTTACTGGTATCAGAAAATAATTAAAGAGAATGGAAGTACATTATAACAGGGGGAGTAAATGTCAGATGACGATCAAAGAAATTGCCAAACTGGCGGGGGTATCCAGTGCAGCAGTATCAAGATATCTGAATGGTGGATATGTAAGTGACGAGAAGAAAGAACAGATTAAAAAAGTGATCGAAGAGACGGGATATCAGCCGTCGGCGCAGGCGCGTATGCTCAGGACAAAGAAAGCGTGTCTGATCGGTGTGGTTGTACCGAAGATTAACTCTGAATCAATCAGCCGGATCACAGCTGGAATTGAAAAAGTTCTTTCAGAGCGTAATTACCAGATGCTGCTTGCAGGAACGGATAATACACCGGTGAAGGAAATAGAATATATGCGTCTGTTTGAGAATTATCCGGTAGACGGGATTATTCTTGTGGGTACGATGATCACAGCAGAGCACAGAAGATTTCTGAAAGAATCCAAGGTTCCTGTTGTCGTGATCGGACAACATACAAAGTATGCAAATTGCATTTATCATGATGATTACGGTGCAGGAGAGGCCATGGGACGTGCGGTTGCGGCGAAGAGCAGAAAAGAGATCGCGTATATCGGAGTTTCAAGAGAAGACAAGGCAGCCGGAGCAGCCAGAGAAGATGGATTCCGGGAAGGTCTGAAAAGGTCGGGACGGGAATTAAAAGACGGATATTATAAGGTGGCGGAGTTCACTACAGAGTCCGGATACGAGAAAGTTCTGGAATTGTTGAATGAAAAGAATGACATCGATATCATATCGTGCGCTACAGATACGATTGCGGCCGGAGCAATTGAAGCGATTCATACTTATGTAGGAAGTCAGATACCGAAGAATGTGGAAGATACGGGTTCCAGATTCCGTTATATATTGGAAAATACAGCAATCCAGGTTACGGGATTTGGTGATAATCAGCTTTTAAAGGCAGTAACCGGTGGAATTCCAACTGTACATTTCGGTTTTAAAACCAGTGGTATCAGGGGTGCAGAACTCTTGTTGGATGTGATAGAACGGGGCGAAAATATTCCGATGGAGATCAAACTTGGATTTCGGCTTGCTGAAATTGATGATCCGGAAGAAAATATAGAAGAATAAGAGCTGCCGGAGTAGAAAATCAGTGTATAATACGTGTAAATAAATTCGAAATCGGTCAAAAACAACTAAATTCGTGCAATGCGCACAAAAATGAATATGAAATATCAGTAAAAATGCCATCTTTACAAATGGCATTTTTTTTCTTATTATAAAATTACAAAATATGAAAACGATTACACATAAAACAAGGAAGGAGAGTTATTATGGATTACAGAAAGACCGCACAGGATATCCTGGATCATGTCGGTGGAAGTAAGAACATTGCATCTGCAGCACATTGTGCAACGAGACTGCGTCTTGTCATTGCAGACAATAAGAAACATTGCATATACATTTCTGCAGATCCTGATTGCATTCTCAGCAGCGAAAGCGTTTGGTGCTAACCAGTATCTTGGCGCAGTTATCGGTATGATCATGATCCATCCGTCACTGCAGAACGCTTATACGGTAGCAACCGAAGGTGTACAGCAGACACAGAGCGTATTCTTCGGACTGTTCAAGATTGACATGGTCGGATATCAGGGACATGTCATTCCGGTTATCATCGCTGTATGGATCCTGGCAGTGATCGAGAAGAAGTTACATAAGATTGTTCCGGAAGTGCTCGACTTATTCGTGACTCCTCTGGTCAGCGTATTCGTAACAGGTTACCTTACATTATCAATCGTAGGGCCAATCTTTGTATGGGCTGAAAATGCAATCCTCGGAGCAATCCAGTGGATGTTAACACTTCCTCTTGGAATCGGAAGTCTGATCATGGGAAGTCTGTACGCACCAACCGTAGTAACCGGTATCCACCAGATGTATACAGCAATTGATATCGGACAGATTGCAAAATACGGTGTTACATACTGGCTTCCGCTTGCAAGTGCAGCAAACGTAGCACAGGGAGCAGCAGCATTAGCAGTAGGTATCAAATCCAAAGATAAGAAGATCAAATCTCTGGCACTTCCGTCATCACTCAGTGCATTTATGGGAATTACAGAGCCGGCGATCTTCGGTGTAAACTTAAGATTCTTCAAGCCGTTCATCGCCGGATGTATCGGTGGAGGATGTGGAGCTTTGTATGCATCCCTGGTACATCTCGGAGCTAAGGGAACCGGTGTGACAGGTATCTTCGGTATCCTGCTCTGCCTGAATCAGCCGCTTCAGTATCTGATCGAGATGGTGATCGCAGTTGGTGTTGCATTCGCAATCTCATTTGTAATCTATAAGGATGCAGAACCAAAGGCAGTAACGGCAGATGTGACAGAGACAACTGGAACAACAGAGACAGTAGAAAATATCGAAATAGCAGACAACAATAAAGCAGAAGAGACATTGACAAGTCCGGTAAATGGAACACAAATTTCATTATCTGAGGTTGCGGATGAGACATTTGCATCCGAAATGCTGGGAACAACCGTTGCGGTAGAGCCTGCAGATGGCAAGATTGTAGCTCCATGTGACGGAGAAGTTTCCAATATCTTCGAAACAGGTCATGCTGTATGTATCACAACAGAGTCCGGAGGTGAGCTCCTGATCCATATCGGTATCGATACCGTGAAGATGGATGGAAAAGGATTTACGAAGAAAGTTTCTGATGGCGACAAAGTACATGCAAGGGATATTCTGGTAGAAGCAAATCTTGAGGAAATCAAGAATGCAGGATATCAGACGACAACCATGATGATTCTGACAAATACAGATGAATTTGGAAATGTAACAAAGGCAGAACCTGCTGAAGTTAAAACAACAAGTAAAGTTATGACACTTACAAAGTAATGCTTATAGATGGAGAAGATTGATTTATGAACGCATTAACAAGAGATCTTGCGAAATTAGTAGAGACAGCAGAACAAAGCCAGAAAACCAGAGAAGAGTTATCCGTATCAGATAGAAAATTTCGAGAAAAACTACACCTGATGCCGCCGGTCGGCTGGCTGAATGATCCAAATGGACTCTGCCAGTTCCAGGGTATCTATCACGCATTTTTTCAGTATTCGCCATTTGATGCGGAAGGCGGCGTGAAGATGTGGGGACATTACACCAGCACGAACATGATTGACTGGGAATATCAGGGTACCGCACTTTATCCGGATCAGCCGTTTGACTGTCACGGGGTATATTCCGGATCCGCATTTATCGAAGATGGAAAAATGTATCTGTACTATACAGGAAATGTCAAATTAGAAGACGGGGAATATGATTACATTCGAACCGGACGTGAGGGCAATACGGTTCTGGTTATGACAGAAGATGGAAAGACATTTGGCAGAAAAAAAGAACTGATGCGCAATTCCGATTATCCGGACGATCTGACCTGTCATGTGAGAGACCCCAAGGTATGGAAAGAAAATGATACCTATTATATGGTACAGGGGGCAAGAACCAATGAAGACGTTGGGCAGGTGCTGGTATTCGAATCAGAAGACAAGATAAACTGGAAATTCAGAAACCGGATAGAATCGGAAAATCCATTCGGTTATATGTGGGAGTGTCCGGATTACTTTGAGATTGGTACGAAGAAGCTTCTTTCTGCATCGGTCCAGGGACTGGAAGGCGGTATATGGGATGACCGCAATGTATATCAGTCCGGATATTTTGAGATAGAAGGAGATATTCTTGGAGAATATAAGCTGTCAGAATATCACTTATGGGATTATGGATTTGATTATTATGCACCGCAGAGCTTTGAGACAGAAGACGGACGAAGAATTCACATCAGCTGGATGGGAATGCCGGACTGTGAAGAGTATACAAATCCGACGATTCAGACGGGATGGCAGCACTGCTTTACATTTCCGAGAGAAATCTTCGAGAAAAATGGAAAGATCTGTCAGCGCCCGATTCGCGAACTGGATGAGAAAAAACATCTGGTAAGTGCTGTAAAAGGTATGCTGTCCAGTGACGGTTATCCAGTGTATGAACTGGAGATTTTGAATATTGCAGAAAACCATTTTAAAGTTATCCTGTCGAATGAACTGATCCTGGATTATGCAGACGGAAGATTCCGGATGCATTTTATAAGTCAGGACAAGACTTCTGTATCTGCAGGACGAAGCATGCGTTATGTGGAAGTGGATGAAGTGAAGGATCTGAAGATTCTGGCTGATAGATCATCGGTAGAAGTATTTGTGAATGATGGAGAGTACGTATTTTCGACAAGATATTATCCGGAAAATCATAAATTACTGGCAGAAGCTGTGGAAGCACAGATTAGATTGTCAGAAATTATGTAACGAAATATGAATTTAAGATACGAATCATTATAGAAAGAAAATCACCATATATCAAAAGGAAAAATTTCAGTAGAGAAATTTTATCGGGATATATGGTGATTTTTCTTAATGTAAGAGATATAAATATTTTTCGAAGTTAACTCCTTCATTTACAGGAACCTGTTCTTTTACGGAATCGGCTAATGCTTTTTCGAGAAAAGATCCGGCAGTCTGCATCATTTCTGTAAGGGAAGTTCCGCGGGCAAGTCCACCTGTGATACAGGAGGCAAAGAGATCGCCGGTACCGGAATAGCTTCCATCGCAGCAGGGAAATGCCGACAGAAAATGCGAAGAGCCGTCTAACAGGAGATTCCCAATCTTAGGGATTCCATCATCTGTAGTAAAGCGAATTCCTGTGATAAGGATCTTTTTCGCACGTTCTGCTGTTAATGTATGGCTCGCATCTTTGAGGCATGAAATGAGCTGATGCAGGGACAAAGAGGAGTTCTGCAGGGTATTGTAATCCATATCTGTCAGCAGACAGAACTCTGTAATATTTGGAGTGATAACATCTGCACGTGCGGTCAGTTCCTTCATGGCAGACAGGAATTCGGAAGTATACATATCATAGGTCATGCCGTCATCACCCATTACAGGATCAACCAGAAGAAAAGTATCTGGTGTCTGGAACGTATCCAGAAAATGAAAAATCTCTTCAATCTGAGGTACACTGGCAATGTAACCGGTGTAGATCCCAGAAAAGCAAGTGCCGAGTTTCTTCCATTCCTGACGGAAATAATCCATCTTATCGGTAAAATCATAGCAGTAGTAGCTTGGATATTCTGTTTGAGAACTTAAGATGGCTGTCGGGAGTGGACATGTCTGGATGCCCATCGCAGATAATACAGAGATGGCGGCAGTCAGGGAGCATCGTCCAAGACCGGACAGATCATTGATTACAGCAACTTTTTTTGTCATTGTCATAAAGAAATCCTCGTTTCCTAATATATTTACAAACATGTATTGATTATATCATAGTTGGGTTTTTTTGCCTTAACAAAAGAAGAAAGAAATCTTCCGGGTAAAAAATAATAAAAAAGTTTGAAAAAGTTGTTGACAGATGGAATACATTGCGCTATACTTAATTTCGTTGCTGAGGTACAAAAACTTCGGAAACAATAAAATGAATATGTGCGCGTAGCTCAGCTGGATAGAGCGTCTGGCTACGGACCAGAAGGTCGGGAGTTCGAATCTTCTCGCGCACGTAGGAGAAACCCTTGTTTGATATAAAGTCAGACGAGGGTTTTTACTGTTACATGTTCGGTGAGTCATATTTTTTATACATGGTTTCGTACACGGTAGACCGGGCAGTATTGACACAGATTGGGCAATTGTGGTAAGGTTACAAGGTAAATTAAATCATGATTGTGTGAGGTGTCAGTCAGGATATCAAGGATAATTTATGGGAATTATTTTATAGAAAGAATGATCTGACTGGTGAAAAGGGAAACAGGTGAGAATCCTGTACGAACTCGTCACCGTATTTTGCGAGCGGAAGCTGCATACCCACTGGGATGACCGGGAAGGGAGCTGAAGCACCAGAGCAATAAGCCGGGAGACCTGCCTTTCGCAGTACAGGAACGTAAAAGTTCAGGCCACGAGGAATTGGCAGTACGAAATAAGTCACAGAACTGTATGTGATATGTAGATATTATGTAATACAGTTTTATTTTCGTTGTCTTCGTTTCCTGGCGGAGGCTTTTTTTGATATTATGTGTCCGGAAGGAACCGCCGGTGGCAGAGATCTTGTATCTCATGTATTGACAATCAAAAAACAGGAGGTAGAAAGAAATGAAAAAGAAACTGGTAGTAGTATTATTATCAGCAGCTATGTGTGTAGCGGCATTTGGCGGATGTGGAGCAAAATCAGACAGCTCAGACAGCAGCAGTAACAAGAAGACAGAGACTTCTTCAAAAAAGGAAGATCAGAAAGCAGCGGATGCAGTTGCAAAAAAGATTGATGCGATCTACGTTCAGGAAAGAACAGACAAGACGGATGAACAGTGTAAAGCAGCAAAAGAAGCGTGGGATAAATTGACAGATGCGCAGAAAGAACTGGTAGAAGGAGACAATGCAGATCCGGATTACTTCGGAAGAGATACAGGAGATGCTTCCCAGGATGACCCGTTAAATGGAGATGATATCGGAGAAAAGGAACTTCTGGTAGTAAGTTTCGGTACTTCTTTTAATGCGAGCCGTGCAGCCGATATCGGTGGAGTAGAGAAAGCACTCCAGGCAGCAAATCCGGACTGGTCTGTAAGAAGAGCATTTACAGCTCAGATCATCATTAACCATGTACAGGCAAGAGATGGCGAGAAGATTGATAATGTGGATCAGGCTTTAGAGCGTGCCGTAAAAAATGGTGTCAAGCAACTGATTATACAGCCAACACACTTAATGCATGGTGCAGAATATAAAGAGTTAACAGAAGCAGTGGAGAGTTACAAAGATAAATTTGAATCTGTCAAGATCGCAGAACCGCTTCTCGGAGAAGTCGGATCGGATGCGACAGTGATCAATGCAGATAAAGCAGCAGTAGCAGAAGCAATTACAGCAGAAGCTGTTAAGACAGCAGAATATGACAGCCTTGATGCAGCCGCAGCAGATAGTACAGCATTTGTATTCATGGGACACGGAACATCAGATGAAGCAAAGATCAGCTATTCCCAGATGCAGACACAGATGGAAAAGCTGGGATATAAGAATGTATTTATCGGAACAGTAGAAGGAGAACCGGAGGAAACTTCGTGTGAATCTGTTATCGAAAAAGTAAAAGATGCCGGATATAAGAATGTCATTCTTCGTCCACTGATGGTTGTGGCAGGGGATCATGCGAATAATGACATGGCCGGAGATGATGATGATTCATGGCTGAGCCAGTTCGAGGCATCTAAGAACTTTGACAGTGTGAAGACACAGATCGCAGGTCTTGGAGAAATCGATGCAATCCAGCAGTTATATGCAGCTCATACAAAAGCAGCCATGGATGCACAGTAAAAAATATTAAAGGGAGAGAACAATGTTAAGAAAAAGACTGATGACGCTTGCATTAGCGGTAGTGATGACCGTGTCTGTATTTACAGGATGCGGCAGTAAAGATGACAGTAAGACATCTAGGTCAGAGAGCAAAAAGACAGAACAGCAGAAGTCTGATGCGAAAAAAGAGAAAGCAGCAGAAAAGGAAGAGACAAAAGCTCCGATTGAAGATGGAACCTATACAGCAGAGTTTAAAACGGACAGTTCCATGTTTCATGTAAATGATGCATATGATGATAAGGGGACATTGACGGTAAAAGACGGAAAGATGACGATTCATATCAGTCTTGTATCAAAAAATATTGTAAATCTGTTTCCTGGTACAATAAAAGATGCCAAGAAAAAGGGAGCAAAACTTTTGCAGCCGACGACAGATACTATAACAGATGAAAATGGTAATGTCGTAACAGATATAGAGGGTAAGCCGAAAGAAGTATACGGTTTTGATGTTCCGGTGCCGGCACTGGACAAAGAATTTGATCTGGCACTGATCGGAACAAAAGGAAAGTGGTATAATCATAAAGTAAGTGTTTCCAATCCTGTAAAAGCTGAATAAATATCAATTGATCATAAAATCTCTTGTCTTTCATATTATTATACAAAGTGTATATGTGAAGGATAAGAGATTTTTTTATTTATTTGCAATGGTGAAAATGCATAAAAAATATAATATTTACTAGACTTTTATGTTAAAATATACTAATATTAAATCAACAGCAAAATGTAATAAAAACAGGAAGGAAACAAGCGAATGAAAGGAAATGTAATAGTAGGACAATCTGGGGGACCAACTGCAGCGATCAACGCGAGTCTTGCCGGTGTATACCGGACAGCAAAAGACCGTGGAGCGAATAAAGTGTACGGAATGCTTCATGGAATTCAGGGATTATTAAAGGAAAAATATATTGATCTGTCAGATCACATCAAGACAGAGCTGGATGCAGAGTTATTAAAGAGAACACCGGCTGCATTCTTAGGTTCCTGCCGGTATAAACTTCCGGAGATACATGAGAACCGGGAAGTTTATGATAAGATTTTTGAAATTCTGGATAAACTGGATATTGAAGCATTTATTTATATCGGCGGAAATGATTCTATGGACACGATTAAAAAGTTATCGGATTATGCAATTGTGTTTGGACATTCCATCCGGTTTATAGGATGTCCGAAGACAATTGATAATGATCTTGCGTTGACAGATCATACACCGGGATACGGAAGTGCGGCAAAATATATCGGAACATCGATGAAAGAGATTATCCGTGACAGCTTCTGCCTGGAATATGAAAAGGGCGTAGTATCTATTGTAGAGATCATGGGAAGAAATGCAGGATGGCTGACAGGTTCCACAGCATTGTCACAGGGAGAGGATTGTGAAGGTCCGGATCTTATTTATCTGCCGGAGCTGCCGTTTGATCTTCAGTTATTCGGGGAAAAGATCAAGCAGTTATTACAGGAAAAGACATCCATCGTAGTTGCGGTATCAGAAGGGATCCGTACAGCAGATGGTACATATGTATGTGAACTTGGCAACAGTATTGATTTTGTGGATGCATTCGGACACAAACAGTTATCAGGAACTGCATCTTATCTGGCGAGTTATATTGCAGGTGAGATTGGATGTAAGACACGTGCGATTGAATTAAGTACATTGCAGAGAGCTGCATCGCATGCGGCTTCAAGAGTAGATATTCTGGAGGCATATCAGGTTGGAGGAGCTGCAGTAAAAGCAGCAGACGAAGGAGATACCGGAAAGATGGTTGTCTTAAAACGTCTGTCCGATGATCCGTATCAGTGCGGAACGGAAGTGAAAGATGTACATAAGATTGCCAATGATGAGAAGCTGGTTCCAAGAAGCTGGGTAAACAAAGAAGGCACTTATGTAACAAATGAGTTTATTTCATATGTACGTCCGTTGATCCAGGGAGATGTATCACCGGTTATGGTAGATGGAATTCCAAGACATCTGTATACACCGAAAGAACTCAGCCACAGATAATCCATTTAAAATCAGAGAGAAGATAAAAGAACGTCTTGTCATGAGGATATCTCATGTCAGGACGTTTTTTTATCGGGACGTCTGATCTTCTGCGATAAAAAAGTGCATGAAAAGTAAAAAAAGTCTTGAAATTTTGAAAATAATCAGGTAGTATATGCTTAATCTATATTTTCAAGATAGATTCGGTTAATCAATCTATAAAGATTCTATAACCTGTGTGAGGGTTCAAAAAATTACCATTTGTAAAAAAACTGAAGAATAGAATTGAGGTGGAATGCATTGCAGCAAAAGGAAAGCTATGATGTACTGCGTCTGATCGAACATGGACAGATCTGTTATATCAGTTCTGAAAATGTACAGGGAAGAACACTTGCCAGATATTTGAAGTATCATCCGGTAATGGAGAAGAAGGAAATGTTCCTGTTGTTAAAGGCAATTGCAGAACAGCTGGAACTGATCCACAGATGCAGAGGGAATCCATGCTATCAGTATGTGAATCCATACAGTATTATTCTGGCGGAGGACGGCAGGGTTTATTTTCTGGATATGAAAGCCGAGACAAACAGGAAACAGGTAGTATTTATGCAAAGGAGGGACATGCGGGAATATTTTCTCCCTCCGGAAGAGAATTATTATCAAAATGCCAGTAAAGAGCTGGACATATATGGATTGGGAAAGACATTTCAATATATTCTCGCTTCGTCAGAAACAGAACCGCATCTGAACCGGTGGGAAGAACACAGACTTCAGAGTATCATTTCAAAAACAATGGGAACAAAAGGGTCTTATTATCAAAGTGTTTCAGAAATTCAAAAACAAATCCCAAAATGGAAAGAAAAAGTTAATAAAGAAAGTTCGGGAGACAAAGGAAAACGCAGGTGGAAGATATATATCGCATTATTTTTCGCAGTGGTGGCGGCAGGGTACATGTTGATACAGCAAAGAAAAAATGTACCTGACGGAATAATAAAGGAACAACAGAAAGCAACCAGTAATGCCAATACAGAATTACGCACAGACAGTCAGGAGAATGAGAAACGGGATGAAGAATATCTGGAACTGGCACTTGCGTATTTCTTAAATGTCGGGAATGTGGAGAAAAGCCGTATTTGTCTGAATGAACTGACCAATAAAGAACTTGCGGAGAATCTGAAAATGTTGATCGGCGCATATGAAAAACAGGAATGTTCGGAAGATGTAAGAAAATATAAAAAGAGTCTTGCATATCTGGAAAAGGTATGGAAAAAAAGGAGCAAGATATCCGAGGAGAAGCAAAAACAGGAAATCCAGTGCCTGATCAGAGGATATGGACTTCTGGATGACGAGGACAGTGTAGAAAAGGTATTAGAACTGGTAAAGAGGGGGATGCAGACGGATTATCTGAATGATCCGGTAAAAAAAGAAATGTTAGAATATCAGGCGGCCGCCTGTGAAAAAAAGAAGACGGAGGAGGAAGCGGCAAAGATATATACAGAGCTATTGGAGATGGAGCAGGAGGACGGAAACAGAGAAATGTTGTATAAAAAAATTGCACAATTATATGAAGCAGCAGGCAGGTGCGATATGGCAATGGATATCTGTATTCAGGGAATCGAAGAATTGAAGGAATCTCAGGAGTTAAAACTGATGCATATCCGATTCATGTGTGCAGATCCGTCCGTCAGCAGGGAAGAATGTTCCATGAAGATCAAAGAGTATGTAAGAGATGACGGACAACTGCCGGATCAGGAGGAATTTAAAAAGCTGCAGAAAGAATATGCAATCAAGATGGAAGGAGAAGAGGTATGGGTAGGAAGATAAAAAAAGCAATCACTGTTGTAATAGCAGGAATGATCATAGGCTCACAGTTTGCAGATATGTCAGCAGTTGGAAGCATTGTACAGGCAGAGGCTGGAGATCACAGAGAAGCAGAAAAAGAAACAGATCCGGAAGAAGACAAAGATGAGAATAAAAATCCGGAAGAAGACAAGGATCCGGAAGAAGACAAGAATCCGGAAGAAGACAAGGATCCGGAAGAAGACAAGGATGAGAATAAGGATCCGGATAAAGACTCTGAAAAAGAGGATAAAGATCCGGAAGAAGACTCTGAAAAAGAAGCGATAAAACCTTATCAGATTGTATATAACGAACCAGATGGGGAAAACGGATACTATATTCATCGTCCGGATGGAAGAATTACGCATATGAGCAAAAGAGGGACAACAAGATATCTCTTCAAAAATGGAAATAATGAACAGCAGGAAGGAATATTGGACAGACAAAATGAAAGCTTCCTGTTGAAACAATTGAATTTTACAGACGGCGGAAATGAATTGAAGATATGGATGGAAGATGAAAAAGGACACCGGGTAGAAAATTCAGAAAGTCAAAAAGAATTCTGGCTGGATAGCAGTAAACCTGTAGTACATTATGAAATAACAGGAGGTTCGGAGATATGGCACAAAGATATTGCGGAAGTCCGGGTAGAATCTTCCGATGGGCTAAATGGAAGTCAGATTGCGGAAATTATCTGTAAAACAGGAGAAAAAGTAATTGGAAAAAGCAATAAAGAAACAGAAATATTTCGAATGGAAGAAGAATCGAAGAATGGTGAAGGAATTCCTGTAACTTTTATTGTAAAAGATGTTGCAGGAAATAAGACGATAGTGACAGATAAGGTCTATATTGACAGGAATGTTCCGGAGGCAGCTATACAAGGAGTGCAGGATTATATGATCACCAGTAAACCGGTTAAAGTGAACTATCTGGCAGAAGAGGAAAATATATTTCAGGTTGTGCAGGCACATATTTCGAAGGAAGATATCACCGGAAGAAAAGAAGAAACAGAGATCACAGAGTGGCGGATAGGAAAGTCGGATGAGTCAGGAAAGATGAGAAAAGAAAGCAGTCAGACACTTACAGAAGACGGAATATATAAACTGAGAATGAATGCAGCTGATATGGCAGGACATGAAAATCAGGTGGAGCGACAGGTGATTATTGACAAAGAAAATCCAGTGATTGTTCATGTGGATGAACTCGATGGAAAATATTTAAAATACTTCCGATGGGATTATTCGGCCGGAGAATCGGTCAAAGATTTTACCAGTTATACATACACCATGAAATTAGATGATACAGTATACCGTCCGGGAGAGAAGATCGAGAAAGAAGGCATGCATACACTGGTTGTGGAAGCGGTAGATTCTGCAGGCAATAAGAGTGATGCAAAGGCAAGGTTTACAATTGATCATACCCCGCCGGTGATCAGATTTGAAAATATCAGAGAAGGAGAAAGCTATGAAAAGGAAAGAAAATTTTATATCCGAACGGAAAATCCGGAAGATCAGATTGAATACATTAAGATTAATGGAGCGAAGCAAAAGAGTGAAAAGCAAAAGGGACTTTATGAATGTAAAGTAGATGAAGCAAAAGCATATGAAGTTGAAGTAAAGGCAAAAGATCTTGCGGGCAATGAACAGATCTCACGGATTGGATTTCAGATAGAACAGGAAAAAACATTATTACAGAAGATAACAGAGCCTGTAAAGAAATATATTTTTTATGGAAATGAGAAAGCGGTAAAAAAAGAAGAGCAGTTAAAAGAAGAACAGATGAACAAAAGAAATGGTAAAAGTATATTGTGTTCAGGTATTATGCTCACAGGTATGTTAACGGGAATTGGCTTCTGGAAAAGAGAAAGATTGGGGAATATATTGAAAAAAATGCAGCCAGACAACAAAAACAAGTAGAATCTTTCCATAAAGGGAGGATGCCGGGTAACCGCTTTCGCGATTCCCGGCATGTATTATGAAAAAGTTTATTCCAAATAGTATTTACATACTAGATAATGTCTTTTGTATTTCTTTGATGATTATAGTATAAAAAAGACCTATGAAGAAAGAATGTTAAAGTAGTGAAAGAATTTTGAAGGATAAATGAACAAATTGTGAACACGGGATTTTACAAAGATTTTATTGGAAAACAGAGGAAAATAGATTATACTAATAGAAGTCAATTTTGAAGAAAGAGGAGAAAAGAAGAATGAAATATATTTCTTTTGCCATCCCGTGTTACAATTCACAGGACTATATGGCTCATGCGATAGAAAGTATTCTTCCGGGTGGAGAAGATGTTGAAATTATTATCGTAAATGACGGATCAAAAGACAGAACATCAGAGATTGCTCACGACTATATGGAAAAATATCCTACAATTGTTAAAGTAGTAGACAAGGAAAATGGTGGACATGGAGATGCTGTAAACTCCGGACTGACATATGCCACCGGCAAATATTTTAAGGTTGTAGACAGTGATGACTGGGTGGATGAAGATGCACTTCATAAAATTCTGGAAGTATTGCGTCATATGGAAGAAGATGCCATGGAATTAGATATGCTGATTGCCAACTACGTATATGAGAAAGTTGGAGCAGCACACAAGAAAGTAATCCATTACCGTAATGTACTGCCGCAGGATGAGATTTTCCGTTGGGATGATATGGGACATTTTCATCTAGATCAGTATATTCTGATGCATTCAGTTATCTATCGCACCGATATGTTGAAATTAATCCAGCTTCATCTGCCGAAGCATACATTCTATGTGGACAATATTTATGTATATTATCCACTTCCACATGTGCGAAAGATTTACTATATGGATGTAGATTTTTACAGATATTTTATCGGACGCGAGGATCAGTCGGTTAATGAGAAAGTAATGATCAAAAGGCTGGATCAGCAGATATTTGTCACAAAGACAATGATTGATATGTATCAGCTGAAAAACATCGGAAGTAAGAAATTAAGACAGTATATGCTGAATTATCTGGCAATTATGATGACAGTTTCTTCTATTCTTTGTATCCGTTCCAAGAATAAAGAAAATCTGGAGAAGAAAAAGGAATTATGGCAGTATCTGAAGAAGAAAGATCTGCGCAGTTTTATAAAGATCCGCTATGGAATTCTCGGACAGACTATGAATATTCCGGGAAAATCAGGACGTAAGATATCATCGCTGGCGTATACAGTTGCAAGACGTTTGATTGGGTTTAATTAATTTTTCTATTTAATGCATTATGGCGGCTATCACCGATCGGAATAAACTTACAAGGTCCTATCCTGTGCTGACTCCAACA
>ENA-OQIK01000542-OQIK01000542.1-human-gut-metagenome-genome-assembly--contig:-NODE-542-length-21960-cov-15.309098_pt1 | contig 21960 bp, 28 predicted proteins | sample MGYA00242578_ERZ504743 | MGnify/ENA primary metagenome ERZ504743 (study PRJEB26092, sample SAMD00036441) | human gut metagenome | host: Homo sapiens | study: EMG produced TPA metagenomics assembly of...
AAGGGCAAGTACGGCGGTGCGGTCAAAACCGTCCCCCAGCTTCCGGGCGGTGATGGGCTTGGTGCGCTCCGGCGTGAGGTAGGACAATCGCCCCCGGCTCTCCTTGACAGTCACGCCCTGCCGGAGAAGTAAAGCGGAAAACTCGTCATAGCTGGTAGCAGAGGACAGGGCGGCTCGGATAGTCTGCCGCAACTTTTCCTTGTCCGTTTCAAACTTGGTGGGCTTGGGCGGTTGCTCCCCGGCGGGTAAAGCGGCGGCTTGTGCTGCGGCCTGCCTGTCCAGCTTGGCTTGCCCTTTCCGCTGCGCCCAGTATTCACGCTCCGTCACCCGGTTTTTGCTCCCATGCAAGAGGTCAATCTGATAGAGGTTTTCCCAGTGGCACATCTCCATGACTTCGGCTTTGAAATACTCCATAGCTGCGTCGGTGCAGCGGTGCTTGCACCCGGCTTTTGTATCTGCCGGTCTGTCCATGTAGGGCAGCAAGGGTACTTCCTCAATCCGCAGACTGTTAATGACGATATGCACATGGATATTGCCGCTGTGGTTGTGTCCGTCCGGGTGGGTGCAGACAATGGCTTGGTGTCCGGGGAAGTGTGCTTTACAAAATCTCTCGCCCAACTCCTGCGCCCGGTCAACGGTCAATCCGTTGTCTGTCCCGTCCCGTGGGTCAAAGGAAATGATATAGTGGTGGCTTTTCACATCTTCCCGCTTTTGGTTTTTGCCATAGCGGAGATTGGAGCGCATACAGGCAACGGCAAAATCCTCGCCGCCGCAGTTCAAAGTGGCAAGCCGATAGTCCTCGCGGGGAACAAGCCGCCCGGTTTCATCAAGGGTGGGGCGCATGGTAAACTCGTCATGCTCAAAGGTCAAATACTGCTCGGCTGCGCCGTAGTCGGCATTTTTAGAGCTGATATGTTTGAATGTTGCCAACCGCTTCACCTACCTTTCGCAAGACTTCAAACTTCAAGGCGGCAAGGTCGGCTATGGCTGCCCGTACCTCGCCGGATAGTGCGTTGTAGGGTGTGCCGTACTCGTTGAGGGCGCGGGCGATCTGGTTGAGGTTGCCGCCGATTTTCCCGTATTCGGCGGTCAACTTCCCAACGGCGGCAAGCAGTTCATCATTGACCGGGGAAATGGTAACAACGGGGCGAATGGTAGCCCGTGTTATGGCTTGCCGGATAAACTCGGCTTGGCTGATGTCGTAATGCTCCAGCCGCCCGGTGAAGTCGGCGTATTCTTCCTCGGTCATGCGGGTCTTGACTACATGGCTGCGGTGGGGCGTGTTGTATCTCTTGGCTATGGGTATCACTCCTTTCTGTGCGTGGTATTCCGGCGTGGTGGTCTGAAAAAGGCAAGCTGCCCCTTTTACTACCCACACCACAAAAAAAGCAAAATTGCCAAACGGTTTCGGAAGATTTTTTGCGGCGCAAGCCGCATAGCAGGGTTTGGGGAAGGCACTCCCCAACAAGATTTACCGCAGGGGCAAAACCGCAGATATGCGGATTTTGGCACCGTGGTAGAATCTTGCTCTAAGAAACTGCCGCTTTCCTCTACGGCTGACTTTGCGGCAATCCGCAGGGGGCGGCTTGGCTTGTTTCCGTCAATATAGCGATTGCGGTGGCGTGTCCTGCCCGCTGTGGTTTTGCTTTCTTCTACGGACGGAAATGGAAAATGCCAAACGCTCCCTTGGATTTCTTCATCACTACTACGGTAGCCCCATACCTTTCTTCCAAATGGCTGCGGTATTCTTTTCATCACTACTACGGTACGCAAGACCGTTTTGGGCAAATTTCCCCGTCACTTTCTACAACAACAGGAATGTGCGGTCTGCCAAAAATGGGCGCAAAAAAAACGCCACGGACTTTCAAAAAATCTGTGGCGTTGCAGCTTGGTCGATATTCAATTTTCATTTCCATAATGTGAGGGGAGCGACAGCACTTTAGTCTGTCGCTCCCTTGATTACCCATCAGCGGAAACAGGCAGGGCTGTCAACGGCGGCGCATTTATGCGCCGTTCATCTTGACCGTTGACTGCTCCGGCTGATTCCGCTATTTGTTGTGGGATTACAGCTACATTCAAATCTTTTGCGCTGATTAGTGTTTCTTGTTTGCATTTCGGACAGAACAGAGGGAAATTTTCAAGTATTGTATCGGGGCGTATCTTTGTTCGTGTTTTATTTCCACAAATAGGGCAAAGCACCCACCTATCAGGCGATTTAATCATTTTAATTTTCATTATTTAAGGAAAGAAATGGAAATTGTGAAGTTATCGGGAATGTAGCTGATACTCAATCCCTTTTCGCCATTTGACAAAAGCGTACCGATAGAAACATAGTCCTGTCCCTCAATTTCTTCCGACACTTCCTCTATTATAGAAAACCCCTCTTGCTTCAAAAGCTCTAAATAGTCGTTATAGTCGGTTTCGCTTATATCCACAATACTGATACTGCAATTCTCATGTTCCGTATCAAGCATAGCCCAACCGACCGTACCGGACGGGACGGGAAGCCCCTCGGTGTATTCATTCACAGGCCATACACCCGCGTCAAGCATGGTATTGCTTTCTGTTTGTGTATTGCTTGGATTATCCGCAGCGGACGACGTATCTTGATTGGAACAGGCAGCCAAAGAAAGCATAAGTAAAATAGCGATTATTGAAACAAATTTTTTCATAGCTACCTCCTGTTTTTGCGGACGGTTCGGATAATCTGAATGATTGCGATTGTAACCGCGATTACACCGACTGCCAAAATGATTTGTGAAGCGTCAAATCCAAAAGCTCCCTCAACTTGAATGTTTGTCATTGCGTCTGCTTGTCCGATTGCCCCGTCCGGCACTTTCCCGGATTGGGTAGTGGCGTAAATCACAAACGCTGCAACGGCAACGACAAGGGCTGCAACGCTCGAAATAATCCCTTTCCGTTTCTGCGGTGCTGCGCTGTCAATGCCTAACTGCTCGGCGGTATTCTCTGCAAACTCTTTGGGAGTGCCTAACCGTTCGATTACCTGTTGTTCCGTTTCGCCATGCTCCAACGCAGAAGCAAAGACTTCATTCAGATCACGCACGACCTCTTTTTTTGCTTTGCGTGTTAAACTCAATTCCTTTTCCACTTGCTTAATGTATTGCTCTTTCATTCTGATACCTCCGCTGTTTGATAGGTGGCAATAAAGCCATTTACACAACTTTCATAGCTCGCCCAAAATAAAATCAGCTCGTCTAATACCTCTCTGCCCTTATGGGTAAGGGAGTAGTATTTTTTTGATCCGCCATTTGCCGCTGCCGGGGCTAATCGGCATTGGATTAACTCGGCTTCCTGCAAACGATACAGAATAGGGTAAATCGTTCCCTCTTTTGCATAGCCCAAAACGGACGCGCTGTTATTTAGCTCTGTAATGATTTCATAGCCGTAGGTTTCTTTGCGTCCGATCAAGCACAAAAGTATCATTTCAAGAGAGCCTTTTTTGAATTGCTGCACATACCTGTTATCCATACTCTCTACCTCACTTTAGTTTTGCTATTTAGCGTTCCTAAATAGCAAAACATATTATAACTCCCGGAGGTGTTCAAGTCAATAGAGTTTATAGAAATGTTACAAATGCTTTTTAGACTTTACCCTATAATTTGCCTTGCTCGGAATAGCGGCGGGGCTGACTGTCCTTGTCCTGTTTTGTTGTGCTTCTTTATTAACCATGAGCATTTGCGCCGGGGTTATCGTTGCCGTAGCCCTCAAGCAGATTGATTGCACCCCAGATGCCAAGACCTGCGCCCAGAGCGATAACGAGAGTCTGAAGAACGGTTACTGCGCTATTGAAAAATGCCATAATATTTTCCTCCTAAAATTTGAAATTGTTTTGAGAATAGAAAAAGCCCTCCGTACTACCGGCATCAAAACCGGACGGAAGGCTTAGTTTACGAGAATCTTTTCAAGGAACTCCTCGACGGTTATCACGCCAAGTTTCTGTTCCATTCTGCTTCTTGCATATTCAGTTTCACAATCATATATATCACCACCACCTTTCATAAGAAACAGCCAATACATTGACTGCAACAAATCTTCACGAGAAGCACAGATTGTCGGTGAAAAAACGACAGGTGAAACCTTCAGAACCTCTGCGAGTTTCGCTGTGGTTTCTGCATTAGGGGTTCGAGCGTTTTTCTCATACTGAGCAATACGGACATCCGCTGTTTTCTCGGAATACCCCATCAGGAGTCCAAGCTCTTTCTGGGTAAGGCGGCGAAATCGTCTAACGAACTTCAATCGCTGCCCAATAGAGGTATCCGTGATCCACCAAGTCATTTTTTTTACACCTCGCTTTCTGCAAATTCTCGATATACAACCTCATTTTTTGCTCTGCGCTTGCCTACGGCTTCACTGGGAGCAAGGTCAGGGTAGGTTGCCTGCACTTTCTGTCTGCTTCTGCGGACAGTTTCAAACCCCGGAAAGCTGCGTCTATCCAGTTCCTTCAAAAACACAGGAACCGTCATGGCATGAATGTCGATGCCACGCAGACCGGAATAGTGTTCCAGTACCATCAGGTACAAATGATTGTCGGTATTTCTTGCCTTGTGGTCGTGTTCCAAGATGTTCTTAACCAGGGCAGATACCGTTTTCAGATTTTCCAAACAGAAACCTCCTTAATCCGCATCGACTACCACAAACTCATCACCTGCCTTGAGCTTCAACCTTCGACTCAGAAACTGCTCAATGTTGAACTCATTTCTCTTATCAAAGTCTGATGTGTACTTATAATTGGGGTGCTGCGTCAGATCGTACTTGTCAGAAAGAAACGGTCTGACACCACGCAACTGCAAAATACACTTGCTGCCATCCAGAACCGCAAGCTCATCTACGCTCGCAAGGTCTTTGCCTAACTTCTGATAATTCAAGCCGTAAGACGGGCTGTTACCTCTGGTGTTGGAGGTGTTGTAGGTGTCGATAGTTTCTTTTCCCAATGCCTGATTCAGTTCTTTGAGCGTGGTTGGCTCAGAACCACCCAGGAAAATTCGGGAATCCATGTTGCCGATGATGGTATCGGCATTGTCTTTATAAATGGCTTTCAGCTGTGATTGTGCCTGGAGAACAAGGCAAGCCGATATTTCACGGCTTCGGATTGTCGCTACCAGTTTTTCCAGATTGGGAATCTGACCGATGTTTGCCATCTCATCAATCAAGCAGCGCACATGAACCGGCAGTCTGCCGCCGTACACATCATCTGCTTTCTCGCACAACAAGTTGAACAGCTGTGTGTAAATCATGGAGATCAAAAAATTAAACGTCGCATCCGTATCTGACATAATCAGAAAGAGCGCCGTTTTCTTATCTCCGAGAGTATCCAACTGCAACTCGTCATAGGCAGTCACATCTCTGACCTCCTGAATATCAAAAGGAGCCAGACGAGCGCCGCAGGAAATCAAAATCGACTTAGCGGTCTTGCCGGCAGCCAGCTTGTATTTTTTATACTGACGGACTGCAAAGTGATTCGGCTTTTTCTTTTCCAGGGCTTCAAACATCAGATCCACCGGGTTCTGGAACTCCTCATCATCTTCCCGCACCTCCATTGCGTTCAGGAACTCAATCAGGGTGGAGAAATTCTGTTCCTCAACCGGAGCTTCATAGTGGATATATCCGATCAAGGCACAGTAGAGCAGCGTTTCCGCCTTCGTCCAGAACTCATCACCGGCTTTTCCATCACCCTTTGTGTTGGCAATCAGCGTTGTCACCAGTTTCAGAATGTCTTTTTCTGAATGGATATAGGCAAATGGGTTATAGTGCATCGACTTCTGAAAGTTGATGGTGTTGAAAATCTTGATGGTGTAGCCATGCTTCAAAAGGGCGTTGCCGCACTCAATCACGATGCTGCCTTTGGGCTGCCTTTTGTCAAGATAAAAAATCAAGATGCCATTGAAAATTCAAAAATTACCAGCTTTCGCTTCTTTTTGAATGATTTTTCGCATTTGAGTATCCAATGTGCTCTTTGCGTTCGGTTTGAAAAAGATGTTGACGTTGTAAGTTGTGTTTTTGACTCGCATGGTCAACATTCCATTCGCAGGGCGATGTTCGGTCAAAGTGATAGTTTTGCTCATTTGTGCTTCTCCTTTTACAATGTGTGTTCAGTTGTCTTTTGATGGGGCTGTGATTTTTTCTGTTCAAGTGCTGACTTGCTATCGTTCAATTTCTTCAGCACAGATTCCTTTTCCGGGGTCTTACCGCCCGGTGCGGAAAGCTGCTGCTTATTCAGCACAATGTCGATATACTTTCGCACATTTTTCAGTGCGGTCAGGTCAGGCTGCAAAGTTTCCAGCTGACTGCGCAGTTCTGCGCTGCCGGATTGCAGCGCAGAAAATTCGGCATCTAATGCCGAAAAATCCACCGCTGTGCTGCCGTTCAGCTTCATCAGAGTGCGGACAGCTTTGTTAAAGGTGTCCAGTTCCTCCTTGTGCTGGGCTGCATAAGCGTCCTTGGTGAGTTTGAAATTCTTCTTTAGAAAGGCATCATGGATGGGCTTCAGCTTGGCATGGACAGCGGCAGCGTCCTTGATTTGAGCGATTGCCCGCATACGGTTCTCGTTCTGCTTCAACTGCTTGCGGAGAGGGGCGGCGGTCTGGCTCAGGTCTTTGATTGCTGTGTTCAAGTCCTCGACCGTGTTCAAGGAGCGAGCTTTCAGATAATCCACCGCCTGCATGACTTCGGCAAGGTCACGGGCGGTACATTTTATCTGCGCCCTACTCGACCAGTCGCTGCGCTGTTCGTTGCGGAGATTGAAATAGTCTACCAGAAGATCGGACAGCGTAGGTTCCTTCGACTTTTTCAGAGCGTCCAGAAGAATCTGCTTCTTTTCGTTCAGGTCTGCGATCCAGCGTTGCAGCCCACGAATTGCGCTGCGGATAGACTGCATCAGGCTGTTGGCGGCACGAATATCCCGATTGAGATTTCCGAGAAAGGTTTCAATTCCTCGTTTTTCCATCTGGTGTGCGGCAGGGCCGAGATGGACGGTCGGAATCTGCTGCACTCCCTGACGCTCAAACGAGCGGAGATCAACACGTTCCGGTCTGCCCGCTGCTTCCAGATAGCGGTTGGTGATGGTCTGCCAGCCATGCCGCCAGACCTCGGCGTACTTCTGGTCGTTCCAGTCCACCGTGTTTTCTTTGTGGCATTTCCAGTTGCTGGATGGGAGTTGGATGCGCTCTCCGTTTTCGTCAAGGTCGTATACCTTGCGGGCTTTCGGGAGCCACTTGCCGTGTTCATCCATTGCCCGGAGCGTCAGCAGAATGTGAGCGTGTGGGTTGCCGTCACCCTTGTCGTGGATGGCGAAGTCAGCAATCATGCCCTTGGAAGCAAACTGCTCGTTGCAAAATTCTTTTATCATGGAAAGATACTGCTCTTTCGGAACTTCTCTCGGAAGTGCCAGCACGATGCGGCGGGCAAGTTGGGAGTTCCATTGGTTTTCCACGGCTTCCACGGCGTTCCAAAGCGTGGCACGGTCTGCATATCCGGGCGGCGCATGGGATGGCAGCATGATTTCAGCATGGACGAGTTCTTTCTTCTTGTTGTAGAACTTCGTTTTCTGGTCATACTCGCTGAACAGCCGTTCGCCGCTCTGGTAAGCGGCCCCGGCAACAGCGGACTGCCCTTGGCTGCGTTTCACGATGGTAATTTTGAAATGCGGACACGGAATAGGCATCACCCCCCTGATGACATTTGAATCGTTCTCTTGTAAAAATCACAGAATTATGGTACTATTATTTTGGATAAGTAAGCAGAAAGCTGGTGAGCCAATGTCGGAAAGGAAAACACAACAGGAACTGGATTTTGAACGGAAGCACGAAGAAGATTTGCAGCGGATTCGAGAGTTTCGTTTGATTGATGATGATTTTATGGCTGCGGTGTTTGAAGACCACGACTGCGCAGAGTTCTTGCTCCGAATCATCCTGAAGCGGGACGATTTGGTTGTGCGAGAGGTTCGTGGACAGTACAGCATTAAAAATTTGCAGGGACGTTCGGTTCGGCTGGACATTCTGGCGGTAGACCGAAACAACCGTGCATATAATATTGAAGTCCAGCGCAGTGACCGGGGCGCAAGTGAAAAACGTGCTCGCTACAATAGCAGCTTGCTTGATGCAAACCTGACCGATTCCGGTGAGGAATACGATGCGTTGAATGAAACTTATGTCATCTTTATCACAGAAAACGATATTTTGAGGGCTGGGCTTCCGATTTATCATATTGACCGAACTGTTCAGGAAACCGGAATGATCTTTAATGATCAGGCTCATATCATCTATGTCAACTCGCAGATCAAGGATGAAACGGCACTTGGTAAATTGATGCATGACTTTTTCTGTACCGATTCCCGCAAAATGTACTATCCCATTTTGGCCAATCGAGTATGGTACTTCAAAGAAAACGAGAAGGGAGTGGCAACTATGTGCAGAGCTATGGAAAAAATGCGGGACGAAACCGCTGCTGAGCAGAACATCAAAACTCTTTTGGTGTCTGTAAAGAATCTGATGAAAAACATGAATCTCAGCCCAGAACAGGCTATGGATGCCATGGGGATTTCCGAGGATGACCGTAAGATGTTACTGCAAAGAATTTGATGCTCTTTTGATTGAACTTTATCCCTGAAAATTCAAAAGCCGACTAGGATTTTCCCAGTCGGCTTTTGTACTTTATATCGTGTTCTTCTGCAAAAGGATAGCTGCAAGGCAGCGCAAGGAAAATGCAGTTTTCCTTGGGATGGAATCGGGCTGGCGCACAAACGCCAGCTTCGATTTCATCGAACCGTCTGCAAGACCGCAATTTCACCGGAACGGTGTATAATTGCGCCCTATTTCATAGGGGGTTCGGAACGTTCTGCTTTTCGTGAACGTCATGCACCATCTTTGCAAGTGCCAGCACGACTTTAGGTTGACGGAACGAGATTTTCAAAAGTTCCATCACCTGATCATCGGTCAGTTCTCCCGGACAGACCAGAAAGCTTTCCAGCATTCCGGCACGGGTACAAAGACGATGCACACGCTCCCTCCGGTTCAGCTCCGACATCTGATGTTTAAGGATCTTCTCCCGGTGCTGGCAAGAACGCAGCTTCTGTTCCGCAACATACTGCTCATGTTTCAGCTTTTTCAATTTTTCGCTCATAGGGAACTTCTCCTTTCTGATAATGGATAAAACAAAAGCGACCAACTTTTTACGGTTGATCGCTTTTGGCTTGGGCATTATAAACTTGTTTAATTTGTGAACTCGTCTGCCAAGTGCTTACTTAGCTCAGATAAAGATTTAATTAGTCCCAAATTGCTATATTCAAAACTTTGCGTTAAGCTATCCCATTGCATAAATCCAAGACAATGCTCATGATGCTCGCCTTCAACGATAGTATGAATATCAGAAACATGGGTCTCTGTTGAGAGAATATGAGCTAAACGAGGGCTCGCTCCATTATTAACATTGACAAGTAAACCATACTTTGCCCCTGAGACCAGACAGTATCCAACAAGCTGTGACCATTCTTTAAGTCCAGCGCTATTCATCAGCTTGACCTCAAGAATCAGAATTTCGAATTGCGTCCCATCAGTAACTAAAGCGAAAATATCAAGATTAAGCGGTGGAACTCGATTCGCAAAGTTTTCAACACAGGTGCATTTATCAGGATGCTCAGCAATGATTCTTTGCAGATTGGTTTTTAGTTCACCAATGCCCCAAAAAACGCTGAGCTCTTTATGACACTTTGCTCTGAAATTACTTTTAAGTTGAGCTTCTATGAAAGTCTGTATTTCTGGATAATACGAAACTTCGTTCCGACTATGATTACCGGGCATTTGACAAATCCTCCTCGGTAATTTCACGAACAAGCAATTTGTACTCGTTATCTGGAGAGACCGTCACCAATTTTTTATAGACCTCAGGATTTCTTGCACCGATCAAAGCTCCACGACCGTTTCCTACAATGACCAGTGGTGTAAGCAAGTCAGGCTTTCTTATTTCTACTGTTAAACATGCATCATCGTTTGAATGTCGTTCGACAATCTGAAAATACCCTTTCGGGCGCTTGCCAGAAAGCTCATCATCATTTGCAATAACATAGGCAACAGCTTGGAGTATTTCAGCTATTGGGTAGCCGGTATTAGCAGAGGTTCCATACAACAAAGCGGTTTTATCTTCGTTATATTGCTCTATTAAAGTTCGGGCATTGATATTGAGCGTAGTATAATCACGACTAAACAGCAGCGGGTCTGCTTGAATAATATTTTCTATCTGGGTGTAGCTGTCCTTATGCAAAATCGGGAATGGATTTATCAGTTCTCCAATGTGTTCGAACTGCTCTCTGATTTTACAGTACGGGGCGTGCTCACATCCCATAACAGTACAGAAGTGCCTAAAATGAATGAAGTGTCCGCCCCTAATAACTGCCGGCAATCGAGGATCATTTTCAGCCGGATGTACGGTAGATGGAGTGAAATGCATATCTCTGGTCTCGCATCTTTCCGCAGCGTGAATTTCTCTTTGTAATCTGCGATTTTCGTTTGATGTTTCTGCCTTGGTTCTAAATGCAAATGCGCCGAACTGAGCATATTGATCCAACAGAATTCTTAGCTTAAATCCTTTATTCCATTGGGCATAGTACGAATCACGTGTACAATGAATGTTGGGGTGATTCCAGTTAACCTGATCAGGGATACAATTTATGCTATATAGCAGCCGACATAATTCACAAACGAACTTAAAATTGTAACCCTTTATTTCAAAAGAAATAATCTGATGCTCATCCGTAAAGCGGCGTTGCGATTTTGCCATACTTCCAATAGTATCGGCTAGTCCAGCAATGAAGCGGCGCTTAAGATTGTCATCAACTAATTCTAATACCACCTGGCTAATATCAGCGGTTCCTCGAAGTTCGCCCTCACAAGCAATGCCATAATGCATGAGGTCGTTTTTTACTGCTGTTGTATCACCTTCGCAGAGAATTGTCCATGTGCCTCCGGGTGTTGTTTCGTATTGAACAGAAAGGCCGTAGATAGCTCGAAACATTTGCCCTACTTTGCGCAAAATATCCCCTGCAATTTCACCCGCACGCTGCGGGTTTTCAAGGTATGAACCCCATTTTTTGTATGGCAAGCGAATATTAAATACATCTTCTGCATTTCCGAATACGCCACCACCTATGATCAGCCCCAACAAGTATGCTTTATCTGTATCCATTATTCTATCCCCTTACTTTTTGTTTCCTTGTTCCTTGAATACTTGCTCCATTATTGCAGAGGCAATATTATATGCTAACGTAACCGGAACAGCATTTCCTATGACCTTATACATTGCGGTTATATTTCGTGCTGTATCCGTTAAGAAGTTGAAATCATCGGGGAATGTTTGAATACGTGCAACTTCTCGAACAGTAAATCTCCTGTTCTCATAGGGATGTATAATACCGCAATTCTCTGGCTGAGCAGATGCTGTCATAGTTCCGCAAATTTCATCTCTCGAAAAACGCCGATAGAAGTTAGGTGAATGATACTTCTTCATATTGTTTCTGATTCTTTGGAAACGAGGGGCTAAATGCTCGTACGGAACATCTTTCCACGAACCGCCTTCAGGAATATATTTGATCATATCCAAAGCCTGCGGAGAAAGTGACCAATCTACATTGTTAGCTACTTCAGATGGAACATTTAGAATATGCCGTAATGTCAGATTATCTTTAGATTGCTTTTGAGGAAACTCAAATGTGATTCCTAAATCCTTGCGTACACCAACAAACAAGACCCTTTGGCGATTCTGAGGAACGCCATAATCTGATGCGTTTACAAGTTGATGCACAACATTATATCCAATACCATTCATGCCGGACAAATCTTCTACTATGACTTCTGCTAAGTTGCGTCCATCAATATATTTCGTTGAAAGTAATCCCTTGACATTCTCAAAAACAATTACCTTCGGCATCTTTTTTCGAATAATGCGTAAACATTCTTTATATAGCATACCACGAGAATCGTGGACGCCTTTGCGATTTCCTGCATTAGAGAACGGCTGGCATGGGAATCCCGCAGTAAGAATATCTCCATCGGGAATTTCATCTTCGCCAACTGACAATATGTCACGCCGGTCTATATTGCCTAAATTGAGCGAATATATAGCTTGAGCATCTGAATCAAAATCGTTCGCAAAAACAATATCAAATCCCGCCTTCTTGAAACCTAAATCCATTCCACCACATCCAGAAAACAAGGAAATGAGACGAGGGTGTTCTGGTGTTTCAAGTTCCAAGACAGGAGAGCCTGCATTGTTACTCATAGGCTTATTTTGATGAGAATTAGATACATATTCATCAACATCACAAGATCGAATTCGCCACGAATGATTGCCAAGTTTTGAAGCGGGTAAGCTACCATTTCCAATCATTCGCCGTATAGTTTTTTCGGATAGCTGTAGATATTGAGCTGTTTGAGAAACAGTTAACAGTTCCGTACCCATAGGTAAAATCCTCCACTCAGTTTTTTACATTCTTTATTCTAATATACGAACTCCCGAATGTCAATAGAAGAGGGGAAAATATAGGACATGAATGGACATCAGAGGACACGATTTCAATATACGCGCATCGAACGGGTGCTTCAAGATAAGCATTTGAATTATGCAATAGTATATTTCTTCGGCAATGAGCGGTCAAAAAATCGGATGCAAACCCGATATTTTGACCGCATATTGCCCCCTAACTGTTACATTATTTCGTCCGGCTCTTGAACCCGGTTTGCATTGCGTTCTCGCTTGCTATCCATCTGCGCTCCTCGCTATACGGTGCTTGCAGCCAGATAGACAATTTGGGCTTGTCCAGCACATAAATCACCCCGCCAGCTTCGCCCTTTTCCTTGCGGCAACACACCTCCGGCTGCTGTTCTGCAAGGTCAGCAAGCTGTTTCTGCAAGTTAGGGTTCAGCGTAAACACGCTGTAAGTTCCATCTCCGGTGGCATAGATCATGGTTTCCAGCTTACACGGCATCAGTGTGTTCGTCATCTTCGGTTTCCTCAAACATCTCAGGTCCCCAATCCTCATCGTTCTCAATGTCCTGCGCCAGCTTCTGCATCCCGGCATAGCACTCCATCTCGGAACGGACGAAGTAGAACATCTGGTCGTACCATCGTTCCAAATGCAGCGATTCGTCCTCCAGCTTGCGGACAAAGTCGAACACCAGCCGGTTCAGATCGGGGTCAACCGTCAGGCCGGCAACCTCATACAGCCGCTTGCGGGTCAGTGCCAGATCGGGGTTGCCGTAGGCATAGAGCAGCTTCTTTTCGTCAAAGGTCAGTTTCATAGGCGTGTACCTCCGTATCAAAAAAGGGTCTGCCATGTGCAGACCCAATGTAACGAAAAGACCGCCTTGCAGTTGTGCAGGGCGGTCAGGAATGTGATATTGTATTAGGCGAAAATCAGCTCAGACTTGATGATTTCCTCGGCACGGCTGCGGATGCTGTTCATCCTGCGCACCCATTCCAGTTGATTTTCGGCTTTCAGGGCTTCGGTCACGCCCTCTGCATCCTGCATCTGACGGATGATAAGGGCAAGCTGTTCGTCTGCCTGTTTGTCCAGACTGGCAAGGTAGCTGCCCAGTTCGCCGGACAGGACAAGCTGGTTGTACCGGACGGGATGATGTTCTTCCAGATACCTTCTATGTAAGCGGCCCCACCGCCCGGTGGGGTGCTGCTCTGCCGGGGCTGATACGGTCAGGTTCGGCAGATAGTGGTCGTTGACAAGGGTGTAGTCCAGACCGTTGGCGTTGTCATGGGTGGATTTTTCAAGTTCGATCATGCGGATTCTCCTTTCAGTTCATCGGTTGGTTCAAATTGAAGTGCGGTTTTATCGGCAAGCTCTTGTTGAGCCAGCTTTTTCTTTTGGGCATATTGGCGGCAGCGTTCCCGGTTTTTCTGCAAGAGTGCTTCATATTCGGCTGCTGCCTGTGGATCGGTTTTAGCTGCTTCACGCAGGGCAGCACGTTTCTTTTTGCGGTTCTCCCCGGCAGTTTTCTGATAGTTCTTACGCTTGGCAAGTTGTTGTTCTGTAAGGTTTTTCTTGTCACTACGGCTGATTTCAATTTGACTGGGGAACGTATCACCGATAAAATTGAAGTAGATGTCGATTTGCTGTTGACGGTAGATCGTCCGTCCACCGGATGCGGAATGAATCACCACTTTTTCTACCAGTTCGTACAGCATTTCATCTGTCAGCGTTTCGCAGTCCTTGTATTTCCGAATCAGTTTGACAAAGCGTTTCAAATCAACCTTCGTTGTTTCAACGTTGTCCAGTTCTTTCTTCAACTCGGCAATGTGAGCTTCGCAAACAGTTTGTTCCTCATCATATTGCGCCATCAACCGCTGATACTGTCGTTCCGGGATTTTCCCCAAAATACTGTTTTCATACAGGCTCCGAATCAAAGCGTCCAACTCGTCTATTCTTTTTTGAACTGAAAGCAGTTCTTTCTTACTCTCGGAGGATGCGTGAGTGTTTTGGTTTTCCCATGCGGCTTGAAGCTGCTCGGCAAACTCATCCTCGTTTTCAATAATTTCTTTTGTCATCGCTTTGATTACATTCAGAATGGCGGCTTCAATGGTTGAGGTCTTGATAAAATGGGATGTGCAGGAAACGTACATATTGCGGTACTTGCTGCATTGCCATGAGGAATCCGAATCATATACCACCCCAGAATCCCGGTGTTTTGCTTCAGGGCTGGAAAAGCTCATCCGGGAACCGCAGTCAGCACAGAAAACCATACCCGACAGCCGATGTGTATATGTCCCATCCGGCAGTCTTTTCGGGCAACGTTTCCGAAGACGTTGTGCCTTATCCCATGTTTCTTGGTTAATGATGGCTTCATGGGTATCTCTAAAAATTATTTGTTCCTCCGGTGTGGCTGCACGGCGTTTTTTTAACTTGAAGTTTTCACGAATACTTTTGCGCAGCACCGTATGCCCAAGATACTCTTGACGGTCAAGAATATAAGTGATGGTGGTAGTGTTCCAGCGATACGGATCGTGATACGAATGGCATTGTGCAGCTTTTGAACCATGCTGTTCTTCATACGCCGATGGAATCAAAACCTTTTCATCGGAAAGCGTCTGCGCAATTTTAGCCATACTGGAACCGTTTGCGGCCATCTCAAAAATCTTACGAACAACGGCAGCGGCTTCTTCGTCCACATAAAGCGTCTGCTTATCACCGGGAATCCGTTTGTACCCGTAGGGAATACTGCCACTGCACCGTTTGCCGTCCTGCATCCGGGACTTGAACACCGCACGAATTTTGTTGCTGGTGTCTTTGGCGTACCACTCGTTCATAATGTTCAGAAAGGGCGTAAAGTCGTTGTCTGTTGGATTGGCACTGTCTACATTATTATTGATGGCAATGAACCGAACACCTTTTGATGGAAACTGAATTTCGGTGTAAAATCCAACTTCCAGATAGTTCCGTCCAAAACGGCTCATGTCCTTTACAATGACCGTTGCAATATGCCCAGCTTCGATTTCGGCAATCATTGACTGAAAGCCGGGGCGGTTGAAGTTTATTCCACTATATCCATCATCTGTAAAATGCTGGATGTTGTTGAAACCACTTTTGCGGGCGTAGTCTTCCAGATACTTTTTCTGATTCAGAATGCTGTTGGATTCACCCTGTAATTCGTCATCTCTGGAAAGTCTTTCGTACAATGCCGTGATTTTTCCTTGGTTGGATTTTGCCATAGTTTCACCTTCTTTGTTTTTAGTGAGGTTGCTTGATATGTAACAAAGATACGATATTTTTATCCTCTTGTAAACGCATCTTTGCTTTATCCTTATTCATTATAACCCTTCGGGTCAGTGACCACATAGGAACTGTGCATCTGGAGAAGGTTTGGCTTCAACCAAAAGCGAGTTTTACCGGAACCCGAACCGCCGATAATCAGAACATTCTTATTTCGGGCATTGGCAGGATTCTTCGGGCGATTGCTCATCATCAGCCGCTCCGTTTTCGTCAGGATCACATTGTCCTCGAACTTTGGTGCAATAAACGGCTCAATATCTTTTGCCGTTCCCCAACGAGCAGAACCGTACTCAACATTGTGTCGGTACTTCTTTGCGTTTTTGCCTTTTAGATAGACAGCCAGCCGAAGTCCTGCGCCGCAGAGAATACCAATCAGCAAATCCAACGGGTGAAAGCTGGGAAACGGATTGTTCAGGGCTATCGGAAGGGCATGAAAAAAGCTGAGGATTTTCGCAGATGAATCTGCCCCCTCAGCCAATCTCCATGCTTCTCCTAAATTCGTAGCGAACAACCCTACCAGAAAATACGGTAAATTCAGAATCAGGAGCTTTTTCATTTTTCTCTTATCCATCACAGATCACGCTCCTGTTTCTTCTCTCGAACCTTCTTCGGAATCGCTGCGACAATTTCCTTGAACTTCTTCAGCTGCGCCAGAACGCTCGGCTTTTCATTCTTGGTTAATGCCCTTGCCTGATGTTCCTTGCAGATTGCATCCAAAGCATCTGCATCTTTAGAACGGACAAAAACAAGAAACCGGGGAGGATCAACGGACTTATCTTTTCTTACGGCAAAGTCCACGCCATACTTCTTGGCGAGCTTTTCAAAATCACGGATACTCTCTTTGTCGATCTCAACATTCGTAGCACCCTGATTCTGTCCCAAAAGCTGTTTCACGGATTGCTTTCCATGAACGGCAGGGTCTCGTGCCTTTTTCATCTTCACTTTTTCCCGGTGCTGCAAATACTTGCGGATACCGGCAATGATAGTGCGCCCCGTCAGCTTGGTTGTGCTGATCGCCAGGTTTACTGTTCTGTTTTCAACTTCTTCCTGCATGATTCATCACCTCCTGCAAGCAGTAGAGTGAACAGATTATCGTGCCATATCTCTGTGGTCGTAATACAGATTGCCCTTGGCAACTGCGGCATGGCTGATAATCTTGATATTGCCAGCTTTCTGGTTATCCAGAGCCTTCTGATAACCCACATCGCTCAAATACAGGCGATTTCTTTCGCCTTTCCAACCGACAGGCGATTCATCGGTCAGCACATCGAAAATAATCATGTGCTTGGTGGCGTCATCAAATCGTGCCAAGTCCATATAGGTATGTCCCTGGTACTCCTTGGCACCATCCTGAATCCGCTTTCGCTCCATCAGCTCTCCAATCGTCGAATTTCTTTGCATAAGAACCTCCTTACAGAACATCTCGGTCAGGGTTACTTTTGTGGGGAACCGAATCAGCTTTGACAGGTGCATCTTCTTTCTTCACCATGTCATCCGGCAGGGGAAGCGCCATAATGCTGCGCCCCATGCGTACAAAAGTCTCAGGCTGATGAAAGTGTTCCTCAAACTGCTTCATCAGTTCCGGGGACAGAGAACAAAAATCATCCTCGCCCAATCCCACAACCAGAAAATCACCGGCGATAATGTCATAAATATCGCCGTCATCATCACGCAGCGCACGGTTCAGTTCTTTGCCTACGAGTTTACCTTCGTCGTGCATCACCAGTGCAACCGGCTCATTGAACGGATAAGTTGCCTCAATATCGCCACCTACGGCTTTCTGCAAATCCTCCAGCTCACAGCCGATCTGCACAGCCTGCGGATACATGAACGGCTTTACCAGCAACACATTCATGGTATCTGCCTGTTCTTTCTGAACCTCCCGTTCCTCGGTCGTGCCGAACGCAACACCGGTAAAGTTTTCGGAGTCCAGAATGTACTCCGAATTGTAATAAGCGGCTCTAACCTGTTCCTCTGCCGCATCGTGAGATTCTGCTTGCACCGTAACCGTTTTCTCCAAGGTTTCGGTGATCTTCACATCGTATTCTTTCAAGTTTCGATACCTCCGTTTCTTTGGAAATAAGAAAAGCGACCATCCATGAACCTGTTACAGTTCATAAATAGTCGCATCCACATCGGCTAAAAGCTCGAACAAGCAAATATCGTCCAGTTCGCAAATCAGGGAACCCATGTCGAAGAAAATATCGTCCTCGCATTCCACCGTAGTAACCACGCTGCGGTGTTCGTTAAGACAAATGGCTTCTTCCTTGTCCATCGTGATCGTAGACATACAGGACACCACATAGAATGTCATATCTTCTGCTAACCACAGCTCCTTGCTCTGAATCGTGCGAACTTTTTCATCGCCGCTCATATCTTCTACATAGGACAGAAGCCGCACGGCTCTGCTGTTCAGAAGTACCTTTCCCTGATAGTCGATACCCTCACCAGCAGAGGACAATACTCGATACTCGCTAATCATCTCGGCATTTTTCTGAAACGACTTTGCCAGAAGCGCAGGAGAAATATCATCGAACTCCTCACTGTAGTTTACGAGCATATCTACCATATAATCAGGATCGCAAAGGTCGTAGAGTTCTTCCAAAGCGCCCTGAATGTTTTTGGGTGTAAACATTTTTTACCTTACCTTTCCATTGATTTTTCTCTTTTTTTCTGCCATTGCTCCAAAAGCTGAATGATTTTATCCTCCATCTGCTTGTTGGTATAGGACTTCGGGAAGTATTTTCGCAACGAATCCGTTTTGAAGGTTACTCTGTCCAGCTCTCCCTTCTTGATTTCATTCATAATCTCGCACATCGCATCCAGCGTACACTCGCCCTCCTGTGCGAGCTTTTTAATTCGCTGTGCTTGCGAAAGGGAAGGAGCTGCTTGAGCATAATCCATTGCAGAAAGAAAATCCTTCTGTTCTTCACTTGCCAGATAGGAAAGCTCCACCGCAGGATTGAATTTGATCTGACCCGTATCTACCATATCCAGCAGTTCCGGAATCAGTTCGGTCAGACGGATATAACGGTGTACCTGATTTCTGCTTTCTCCTGCCTCCTGACCGACTATATCCATTGCCTGCAACTTCATCCCAACTTGGGATGAAGTTAAATCGGTGCGTTGACCTTGATGTTTAATCGCATCCAGCTTCATCTTATAAGCAAATGCTCTTTCACTCGGCAGGATACTCTCCCTCTGCAAATTCGCATCAACCATCAAAATAATGGCTGCATCATCGTCCAGGTCACGAACAATCGCAGGCATGGTTTCCTTACCCGCAAGCTCCGATGCCCGGTGCCGCCTGTGACCAGAAACGATTTCATAACCACCGTCGGGGTCAGGACGGACAATCGCAGGAGTGAGAACTCCGAAATCTCGGACGCTCTCTGCCGTTTTCATCATTTCTTCATCATCAACCACACGGAAGGGGTGTCCCTCAAAGGGGTGTAGCTCAGAAAGCGGAATTTCCTGCACACGCTCCTGCTGGGCTTCAGCTCTGGATTGATCGGTGGAGAAAATATCATCGTACCCCTTCAAGCTGATGTTTGCGCCTTTTTTCTGCATTGTTTAACACCTCCTTCGTCAGAATTTTATAGGCTTCGGCAACTTTGCCTTTGGGATCATGCTTGAAGATACTGGTTCCCTCTGCGCTGATTTCCTCTGCACGGACAGAGCGGGGAATGTCGGTCTTGTAAACCTTCAGCTTTCCGCCGTAGCTCTCCCGAATCAGATTGCTGATGTCTTTGGAGTAGTTGGTGCGGCTGTCCACCATCGTCAGAAGAATCCCTTCAATCCTCAGTTTCGGGTTGATTTGCCTCTTGACCTTGTTGATGGTTCCAAGCAGCTGTTCCAGACCCTTTGCAGGAAGGTATGCTGCCTGAACCGGTATCAGCACATTGTCGGCAGCTGCCAACGCATTGACGGTCAGCATACCCAAAGACGGCATACAGTCAAGAAGAATGTAATCATAATTCTGTTTGACTGTATCCAGGTATTGCCGGAGAATGGTTTCCCGGCTCATGGCATTGACCAGTGCTACCTCCATACCTGAGAGTTCGATGTTGGACGGCACCAAATCAACGCCCTCCGGATGATGAAGAATCCCTTCATCGGGAGTAATAGGGTTTTCCATCATAATCTTTCCCATCAGATCGGAAAGTGTCGGAGACAGATCATCCGGGCAGGGATTGCCCAAACTGACCGTCAGGGAAGCCTGGGGATCGGTGTCTACCAGAAGCACCTTTTTTCCTTCAAGAGCCAAGCCAACGCCCAGATTCTCGGTGGTGGTGGTCTTTCCAGTGCCTCCTTTCTGATTGACCACCGCAATGATGGTTGCTTTTTTCGACATTTATCGTCACTCTCCTTCCTCTCGCTTCATTTTCAATTTCTTAAATCCTCCTTCCAAATATCCGTGTGACATATCGTGCCGAACAAGAGCATCGTAGTAGGTGTCTATTGTCGTCGGCGCATTGTATATCGTAGTCAGCATATACTGACGGATATTTCTAATCTTTGTGGTGTTCTCCTTGAAGCAGTCCATAACATATCGAATGTGTTCGGCATTCAGTTTCATAAACCGACTGCGGACAATTTCTGCCGGACGCTCCTCTGCACCAATGCGAATCAACGGTCGCTTCGTGCAAACTGTTTCAACGATCAACTCCAGAATGTTATCCAGCATTTCGGAATCGTAAGGGTAATCCTTCTTCAACAAATCCATACTGAGCTGATCCGAGAAATAATCAAAGTATTCTTGATACCGGTCATTCTCGTCCATCATTCCACCATTTCCGGAAGGAAAGATAGAATCAGTATCACTAAATTCAGTATTTTTAATATCAGTATTATTACATTGTGATTTCGGAAGTTCTTGAGTTGTGATTTCCATTGTTCCAGAATTGTGATTTTCACAATTCAAGAGTTGTGAATCCACAGCAGAGATAAAGTTCTTCACATAGATCAGGTTGGGCTTTCCCAAACCCTGGCGCTTACGTTCAATCAATCCTGCTTTCTTCTCAAGTTCACTGAGCAGCTTGATAGCCTTTTGTTCAGCACAGTTCAGAGCCATCTTCGCTTCGTCGATTGTAAAAATGATATACACTCTACCGTTTTTATCTATCCAACCATTCTTGGCAGACAGGCTCATGCGGTCAAGCAAAATGCCATACAGCATCTTGGCATCGGCAGAAATATTCCAGAACCTCTCGTTCGTGAACAACACCTTCGGAACTCGATAGAATGTGAATAGATCGGATTGCTGACCGTAAAAATAATCAAAACTCACACGGCTTCACCACCTTCTTTCTGCGGAAAACTTTCTGTTGTCAGCGGAATGCTGCGGAAAGTCGTATCCGTCTTTTCGTAAGGACATCGGGCAAAATAGTAGAAGCGGTATTCCTGTTCATACACATCCATATCAACGAAGCCCCACTTCACGCATAACCTTCTTCGTACACCAACCAATGCACGGGTGATCTCGCCCATAGGGACAGCCATCACATTCCGACTTGGGTTTCGGCGGCAAAGAGATTAAGTAGTAGCAATTATTTCTACCCAGACGGCAGCCCTTTCTGCCATTCGTCCAGAAGTAGCAGTAATGACAGTCGCTCGGCTTGTCTGCGGTATAAACAGGCTTGCTCAAATAAAACACCTCCAATCTCTTGTATTTGCCCATGGGTTTGGGCATAAAAAAAGAGCGCCTATCCATCCCCAATGCGGGGCAAATAGACGCTCTATGTACATAACGATATTTAATTTTATCTGCTATAACTGCATGGTATTCAAAACATCCGCCTTTTTTGATTAGCTGGATTTTTGGCACGATTTTGGGGCTGATTAGCAGGAAGGGCATTTTCATTAGCAAGAACAGCCCGTTTTCTGCTAAAAATTAGCTGGCGATTTTGTCTTATAACAACCGTTCGATTCTGGAGGGGTTGTCAAAAATCAAATTTTGGAGTAGAATTTTATCTCATACAGTGAAAGAGCTTTTTCGTAGCTTTTTATATAAGAAAAGCCGAAAACCCTTGAAAACAAAGGCTTTCGGCGTTGTTCACTGGCGTCCATAAGAGGATTTGAACCTCCGACCCCACGCTTAGGAGGCGTGTGCTCTATCCAGCTGAGCTATATGGACGTGTCTGATATATGATTATAGCCCGATCAAAGTCGAA
>ENA-OQIK01000571-OQIK01000571.1-human-gut-metagenome-genome-assembly--contig:-NODE-571-length-20820-cov-3.331051_pt1 | contig 20820 bp, 14 predicted proteins | sample MGYA00242578_ERZ504743 | MGnify/ENA primary metagenome ERZ504743 (study PRJEB26092, sample SAMD00036441) | human gut metagenome | host: Homo sapiens | study: EMG produced TPA metagenomics assembly of...
GGAATGTTGTACAACCATGCGTACCGACCCCGTATACGGCTAGCGAAATCGAGAAATCCAGCGTTGAGCTGGCCGCCTTTGCCAAGACCAAGGAGCTGCAGCCCGGCGAGAGCGAGGAGGTCACCCTGACTGTCCCCGTGGAGAAGATGGCCAGCTACGATGCCTACGATGCCAACCACAACGGCTTTGCCGGGTATGAGCTGGACGCCGGTGACTATATCTTTACCGTGCGCCACGATGCCCACACCGTGGACGATGCCGAGAAGGCAACGCTGACCTGCACGCTGCCCGCCAATGTGCAGTATCCGACCGACAGTGTCTCCGGCAGCGAGGTCGGCAACAAGTTCACCGGCAGCGATGCCATTGACGGCGTAAGCCTTGACGGCAGCGATTCCGAACAGAACATCACCTACCTGACCCGCGCCGACTTTGCGGGCACCTTCCCCAAGGCCTGCACCCCCAGCCGTGCCATGACCGACAACGTCAAGGCGCTGAACCTTTACACCGCCGACATGGCGAACGGCTACATCAACGAGGCCGATGAGGCCATCACCACCGGTGCCAAGAACGGCCTGAAGATCGAGGATAACGGCAAGACTACCGAGCTGGGCTACCAGCTGGGCGCTGACTTCAACGACCCGCAGTGGGATGCCCTGCTGGATCAGCTGACTGTGGAGGAGATGGAAAACCTGTTTGTCAACGGCTACGGCGGTCTGTTTGAGCTTAAGAGCATCGGCAAGGTGCGCAGCAAGGATGCCGACGGCCCCGCCCAGATCGGCGGCTTTACCGGCATGGGTGCCGGGACCGGCTTCCCCAGCTCCAGCACACTGGCCCAGACATGGAACGCCGATCTTGCTTTGCAGGAGGGCCGCACCATCGGCACGCAGGCGCTGCAGAACGGCTACACCGGCTGGTATGCCCCTGCCACCAACATGCACCGCAGCCCCTTCAATGGCCGTAACTATGAGTATTATTCCGAGGACAGCCTGCTGTCCGGCGTCATCTGCGGCAACACCGTGCAGGGCGCCAACGATGCCGGTGTTTACACCTATGTCAAGCATTTCATCTGCAACGATGGCGAGAGCGGCATCTACCGCGATTCCGTCTACACATGGATGACCGAGCAGACCCTGCGCGAAACCTACCTGCGCCCCTTCCAGATGCTGGTCGAGGATTACGATGCTGTCGGTCTGATGAGCAGCTACAACCGCATCGGCGCAGTCTGGGCAGGCGGCAGTGAGGCGCTGCTGACCGGCATCCTGCGCGACGAGTGGGGCTTTGACGGCGCTGTTATCACCGACTACTGCGACCACCACAGCTATATGAACGGTGACCAAGCCCTGCGCGCAGGCGGCAGCCTGTGGATGGCTGGCTTCATCGGCGGCAAGATGGCCTTTGAGACCGGCTCCAACAGCTATATGCAGGCGCTGCGCCGTGCCGCCAAGGAGGCCCTTTACATGTACCTGCATGTCCGTGTGACCAACCGCGACTATGCCGAGAGCATCGGCGATACCGCCGCGCTGCGCCACGACTTTAAGCCCGCTGTGCTCGGCTGGCGTCACCTTGTTGCTCTGATCGACCTTGTTGCCGTGGCACTGTTTGCACTGGCGATCCGCGGCATTGTCCGTGATGTCAAGCTGTACAAGGCCGCGAAGGCTGCCAAGGCCGAAAACAAGAACGCATAAGAATAACCCCCGCAATACCGCACAATGCAAGCGCATGACCGTGACTTGAAATTGCGCGGTATTGCCTTATAAAAAAAGGAGTGCGTCCCCCTTGAAAAACGCTGAAATCATCGCAAAACTGAATCTGGAACAAAAATGCGCACTGCTTTCGGGCGCGGGCACCTTCACCACGCGCGGCTGCCCCAAGGCAGGTGTGCCGTCCATCACCCTATCCGATGGCCCCAACGGTGTGCGCAAGCAGGCGGGCGCGGCGGATCATCTGGGGCTGAACCCCAGTGTTCCGGCCACCTGCTTCCCCACGGCAGCCACTGTGGCGTGCAGCTGGGACCCCGCCCTGGGCGAGCAGATCGGCCAGGCCATGGGCGAAGAAGCCGCCGCGCAGGAAGTTGCCGTGCTGCTGGGGCCGGGCCTGAACACCAAGCGCAGCCCCTTGTGCGGCCGCAACTTTGAGTATTTCTCCGAGGATCCGTATCTTTCCGGCAAAATGGCCGCGAGCTATGTGCGGGGCATCCAGTCCAACGGTATTTCGGCCTGCCCCAAGCACTTTGCCGTCAACAGCCAGGAACTGCGCCGCATGGCGTCGGATTCCGTGGTGGATGAACGCACTTTGCGGGAACTGTACCTGACCGGGTTTGAGATCGTGGTCAAGGAAGCAAAGCCCAAGACCATCATGAGCAGCTATAACCTCATCAACGGAACTTACGCCAACGAGAACCGCCACCTGTTAATGGACATCCTGCGCGGGGAGTGGGGCTTTGACGGTGCTGTGGTAACGGACTGGGGCGGCAGCAATGACCATGCCCTGGGCGTGCAGAACGGCTCCACGCTGGAAATGCCCGCCCCCGGCGGGGACGCGGTGCGCGAGCTGATGCAGGCTGTGCAGAGCGGCAAAATTACCGAAGCGGATGTGGACGCCCGGCTGGACGAGCTGCTGACGCTGGTGTTTGATACCCATGCCGCCGTGCAGTCCCACAGCCGCACCTTTGATGCGGACGCTCACCACGCCCTGGCCCGCCGCGCCGCAGCCGAAAGCATTGTGCTGCTGAAAAACGAGAACGACCTGCTGCCGTTGGCCGAGGGCGCAAAAGTTGCCGTGATCGGCGACTTTGCCCAGACACCGCGGTACCAGGGCGCTGGCTCCAGCGCGGTCAACTCCATCAAGGTGGATACCTTTTTGGACTGCCTGAAAGAGAGCGGCCTGGCCAGCGTGGGCTTTGCCCCCGGCTTTGACCGCCAGGGCAAACCGGATGCCGCCAAACAGGCCGAGGCTGTAGCCCTAGCCCAAAAAGCCGAAGTGGTGCTGCTCTGCCTGGGGCTGGATGAAATCAAGGAAAGTGAGGGTCTGGACCGCGGCGATATGAACCTTGCGGACAACCAGATCGAACTGTTAAAGGCTGTGCAGCAGGCCAACCCCAACACCGTTGTGGTGCTCAGCGCAGGGGCTTCGCTGGAAACCCCGTGGCTCAAACACTGCCGTACCCTGGTGTATGGTGCGCTGGGCGGCCAGGCGGGGGCGGGCGCCATGCTGGATGTGCTGACCGGCAAAGTGAACCCCAGCGGCAAGCTGGCCGAAACCTGGGTCAACGCCTATGCGGATACCCCCGCCAAGGATAACTTTGCCGGGCAGGGCCGCATGGTGCAGTACCGCGAGGGGCTGTATGTCGGCTACCGCTATTACCAGACCGCCGGTGTGCCGGTGGCATTCCCCTTTGGCTATGGGTTAAGCTACACCAGCTTTGCCTACAGCAATTTGCAGGCCGCGTCCAATGGCGTGACCCTGACCGTAACCAACACCGGCAAGCGCGCCGGAGCAGAGATCGTGCAGCTGTATGTGGCAAAACCCGGGGCAGAAGTGTTCCGCCCCGCACAGGAGCTGAAAGGCTTTGCCAAGGTGCAGCTGCAGCCCGGCGAAAGCAAGACCGTGACCATCCTGCTGGACGACAAGGCATTCCGCTACTGGAACACCAAGACCGACAGCTGGGAAGTGGAAGGCGGCAGCTATGAGCTGCGGATCGGCGCGTCCAGTGCGGACATCCGCTTGACCGCCGTGGTGGAAGTGGCCGGTACCGGCGCACCCAACCCCTATGCGGGCAAGCATCTGCCGCACTATACCAGCGGCAAGGTGCAGAGCGTGCCGGATGACGAATGGGCCACCCTGCTGGGCCGCCCGGTGCAGCAGGGAAAAGTTAAAATTGACCGCAACATGACCCTGGGCGAGCTGAACCACAGCCGCAGCCCGCTGGGCTGGCTGATCTGGCTGGTGCTTACCGCACTGCTGAACGCCAGCTACAAGCGCGGCAAGCCGGATCTGAATGTGCTGTTCCAGTACAACATGCCGCTGCGCGCCCTGGCCAAAATGACCAGCGGTGCCATCAGCATGGGCATGGTGGATGGCATTGTGATGGAATTACAGGGATTCTGGATCATCGGCCTTGTGCGGGTGATCATAGAAGCCGTGAAAAACCTGGTACTGAACGCACAGCTGGAACAGCGCCTGCGCAACAGCTGAGGAAAGAGAGGGGCTATTTATGCAGCTATGGAATAATTTTGCGGCAAAACACCCCGCCGCAGCCAAGTGGGTGCGCGAAGGCGGACTGTTTGTGATCGTATCCAACCTGGTTACGGTATTCAAATACCTGCTGCTGCAATTTTTGCCGGCGGCGTTCAGCAGCCTGCCGGTGGTGGATTTTGGCTGGCCGGGCATCCCGGTCACGCTGTTTGGCGAAACCTTCCAGTGGAACATCCTGGGGTATGATTCCGCCCATGGCGGTCTGCCGTACTTTTGCGCCTACATGGTTGCCATGGTGGTGGGAGAATGCATAAACTTTCCCATCCAGCGCAACTTTGTGTTCCGCAGCAAGGGCAACCTGGCCAAGCAGATCGCCTGGTATGTGGTGGCGTTCTGCTTGATCACCTGCATCGTCAACTCCATCAACTGCGTGTGGGTGGCGGTTGCGGGCCTGCTGGTGCCGGATTTCATCTACAACATTGGCACCACCGTGCTCAATGGCGGCATTTCCATGGTGATCTTCTTCTTTGTGAACAAGATCATCTTCCCAGAGGGCGCACAGGCAAAATAAAGCCCGGCAGGATCACGGGTGCTTTTCCCGGTACTCGAACAGGGCGGCGGCACGGTACAGGAAAAAGTCCTTTGGATGGTATAAAAATGTGATTGCCAGCAACGGCGAAGATCTGAACGGATAAAGAAGAATGCTGCCTTTCCCTGATGTGGAGAAAGACAGCATTTTTATTGCGTTTTTCGGAAAAGAGGTGAGCAGCGGCCCCTACAAACGGGTAACGGCTGGCCATAAAATGGCGCTATTACATGGTGTGCTTTGTGAGAAAGCGCTGTAGTGTGATGATATAAAACGGATGGGTGCATGGTGTGCGCCCCTACGGAATGACAACAAAACACCCCCGCCCGTGCGGTAAATGAACTGCATAGGGCGGGGGCACCGTTATTTTACAAAGAAAACGCGCAGAGCGGAGATTTTAGGCAATACCGCACAATTCTAAGTGCCGATACGGCGAGCGAGGCACGGCAGCTGCTAAGCCAAAAGCGCAGATAATACTTTGTGTATTATCGAGCATTTTGGCAACGCAGATACCGTGCCGCAGCCGCCGGAGCGGTGCTTAAGCCGTCAGGCGGGAATTGTGCGGTGTTGCCTTTACTGTTCCACGGCACCGGTGGGCAGCTGGGGAACAGCGGTCAGGATGCGCATGAACTCTTCGCCGGTGATGGTTTCTTTCTCGTACAGGTACTTGGCGATCTCGTCCAGCTTGCCGCGGTTTTCAATCAGCATCTGTTTGGCTTTTTCATGCTGCTGCTTGACGACTTCCACGACCTTATCGTCCACTGTGGCGGCTGTGCGCTCACTGCAGGCCAGGCTGGCATCGCCGCCCAGGTAGGCGTTGTTCACGGTTTCCAGGGCAACCATGTCAAAGTCGTCGGTCATGCCGTAGCGGGTAATCATGGCGCGGGCCATCTTGGTGGCCTGCTCGATATCGTTGGATGCGCCGGTGGTGATGGAGTTGAACACCACTTCTTCGGCGGCACGGCCACCGGTCATGGTGGCAATTTTGGCCAGGATCTCTTCCTTGGTCATCAGGGTGTGGTCGCCGTCCTCTACCTGCATGGTGAAACCCAGCGCGCCGGAAGTGCGCGGCACAATGGTGATTTTCTGCACGGGGGCGGAATGGCTCTGCAGGGCAGCAACCATGGCATGGCCGACTTCGTGGTAGGCCACGATGCACTTTTCTTTGTCGCTCAGGATCTTATTCTTTTTCTGGGCACCGGCCAGGATGGTATCCACGGCTTCCTGCAGGTCGTACTGGGTAACGGCCATGCGGTGGTGGCGCACAGCGCCCAGGGCGGCTTCGTTGATGATATTGGCCAGCTCGGCACCGGAAGCACCGGGAGTCATGCGGGCAACCACGGCAAAGTCACAGTCGGGGCCGATTTTGACCTTTTGAGCGTGCAGGCGCAGGATGCTTTCGCGGCCTTTCAGGTCGGGCAGCTCCACGGGCACACGACGGTCAAAACGGCCGGGGCGGGTCAAAGCGGGGTCAAGGGATTCAGGACGGTTGGTGGCGGCCAGAATGATAACACCCTTGGCGGCGTCAAACCCGTCCATTTCGGTCAGCAGCTGGTTCAGGGTCTGCTCGCGTTCATCGTTGCCGCCCATACCGGAAGCACCGTCACGCTTTTTGCCGATGGTATCGATCTCATCAATAAAGACAATGCAGGGGGCTTTTTCGTTGGCCTGTTTGAAGAGGTCACGCACCTTGGAAGCGCCCATGCCGACGAACATCTCGACAAATTCAGAACCCGCAATGGAGAAGAAAGGAACACCGGCTTCGCCGGCAACAGCGCGGGCCAGCAGGGTTTTACCGGTGCCCGGGGGGCCGACAAGCAGAACGCCCTTGGGCATTTTGGCACCGATATCCTCGTAACGCTTGGGGTTATGCAGGAAGTCAACGATTTCCTGCAGGCTCTCTTTGGCTTCGTCCTCACCGGCAACATCGGCAAATTTGATGGACTTGCCATCCTCAACGACATACTGTTTGGCACCGGATTTGCCGCCGCCAAAAATCATGCTGTTGGCGCCGCCGGTCATTTCACCGACCCGCTTGCGCATCATGCGGTTGAACCAGACGATCAGGATGATCATGGGCAGCAGCGAGATGACCCAGCCCAGCAGGGTATCCACCCAGGTGGTCTGGTTGTACACCTTGCCAAAGGAAACGCCGGCGCTTTCCAACCGGTTGACCAGCTGCAGGTCCTGCGCAATGGAGTTGGTGCAGTAGGTGGTATCGTTTTTGTCCACAAAATAGATCTGCTGATCCTGAATTTCAACGGTGCTCAGTTCGCCGCCTTCGAGCATGTTCAGGAAGGTGCCGTAATCGACCTGTTTGACCTGGCCTTTCATCATGGCGGGGAAGGCCCAGAAATTGAGCAGCAGCAACACCACAAGGATCACGGCATATACAATGCCGGTCGTCTTTTTGGGGTCGCGCGGCTGTTGGGTTTCGTGCATAACAATTCCTCCAGTTGGGGGCGGTAATAGGGGCCCCCGATAGATTCTATCATGAAGAATAAAAATGAACTGCGGATGAACAAGGCATGAAATAGCTGGAAATTCCGGTAAACTTTGCGTGAACAAGGGCAGTTTGTGGGCAAAAACAGGAATGCAGACCGCGTAACGACAGGGAAAAGTGAAAAGAATCTGAACGGTTTTCCACAAACAGAGGGGCTTCTTGTGGAAAACAAAAATGCGCGGCGGGGAGATAGGATGTTGATGACAGTATACCATGGTTGCAGCTCAGTATGCGGGACGATGCAGGCATCACGCCCTACAAATCTTTATAATAAAAGATAACAAAAGCGGGGCGCTGCCAATCAGCAGTGCCCCGCTTAATTTTGTGTTATGCAGTTTTATCGCCCCAGGCGCACCGGCTCCGGAGGCTCCTGGCCGGGGCGCAGGTCCATCCACCAATAGGCAAGGTCCAGCCATTGGCCAAACTTGTACCCGGTGCGGGGTTCCACGCCGATTTTTTTGAAGCCGAGCGCCTTATGGAACGCGCAGCTCTCTTTGTTCTGGCCGGTCACAAGGGCAACGGCGTTGCAGTAGCCGCGCTGGCGCACGCCGTCCAGCAGGGCTTTGTACAGCCGCCCGCCAACCCCCTGGCCCACACAGTCGTGGGCGCAGTAAACGGTTAGCTCCACATCCCACGCATAAGCTGTGCGGCTGTGCCAGGGGTGGGCGCAGGCAAAGCCGCACAGCTTGCCCGCTGCATTGACGGCAACCAGGAACGGCGCGCGCTGCTGCACATAGGCGATATTTTCGCGCTGGAATTCCTCGGGACACAGGTCATACTGGAAAGTGGCCGTGGAGTGGGTGACATACCAGTTGTACAGCTCCGCCACGGCGGCGGCGTCCTCCGGCGCGGCATCCCGCAGGGTGATGGTGTTTTCAGCGGTCCACTGGGCGGCAAGGGCTTCCTTTTCGGGTTTTGGCAGCTTTTTCAGGGCGGCTTCCCGCTTCAGGGCGGCACTTTTATCGGTGCAGCGCTCGGCATAGGTCAGCTTAACGGCACCTTTGGCGTGGGTATACTTGGCACCGGCCTTGCCGCCCTTGTGGGCGCGCAGGCGGCGGGCAAGGTCATTGGTCCAGCCGGAATACAGGCTGCCATCCGCGCAGCGCACCATGTAGACCCGGGCGGAAGCCGGGTCTGGTTGGCAGTCCGCCGCGGTGCTGGGGCGGGGACCAAACTGTTCTAGAGTTTCGGCGCTCACTGTGCGCTCACCGGCCTTCCGGCGGCGCGCAGGGCACGGCGGCATGCCTCAATGGCATCCTCTTTGGTTTCCGCGGTGACAAGGAAACGGCTGGGGTGGCAGAACTTGAGAGCCAGGCCGCTCTTTTCGCGCAGGATCTCCTCCGGCTGGCCGCCCCATGCGGGCGGGAACGGCACCTTGCTGCGGCGGGTCTTGTAATCGGTCACGCACTGGGCGCTGTAGCCGCCGCGCTGGCTGGGGTAGACAACAAACAGGGCATCGGTTTTGTACAGGCCGTTTTTCCAGGGCATGTAGTCCGGCAGGACCACAATGCCGTCCTTGGAGTTCTTGTAGGCGTTCTGGACGGTCTCGTCCGCGCGGTTCACGGCGTTGGCTGCGGCAATCTCGTTTTCCAGCACCTGCTTGGCAAAGGGCACGGCGCGCCAGAAGCAGGCATCGGAATCTTCGCCGGAATCCCACACGGGGTTAAAGCTGCCGATGGCATCGGCCAGGGAGTTCTGTTCGCCGGTGTTATCGTTCAAGTCCAGGGGCTGAACAAAATTTTCATCCAGCAGGCGGGCCTGGTGGGCACCCACCAGCTGGGCACCCAACACGCGCCACAGCAGGCCAAAGGCCGCATAGGGCACGCCGTTGGGGCGGCTTTCGCGCGGTTCCTGGTGGTGGTCAAACATACCGCAGCCCACATCGTACACAATGCCGTCAAAACCATCCGGCACAACAAAACCGCGGGTTACTTTGATATCCGGCCGCACAATCATCAGCAGCGCTGTGGCAAACACATCGTCTGCATGGAACTTGCCGCCGTGAGTAAAACCTTTTGCAGGAATTTTCATAGAATAGCCTCCGTCTATGGGGTAAAATGATGATTAACTAATATTATAACATGAAAGCGTAGGTTGGTAAATGCAAAATCTGCGCGGGCGGGCCGGATTTGGAACAAGTGGCAGCATTTGGCCGAAAAACGGTGATTCACAACCGGCATAAAATATGATATACTAACCTAATATGCCCTTTTGCGGGCATACCGGACATTCGGCGTGTTGACGCGGAATGTTGACCGCAACTTAATGAACAAACAAAGCGAAGGAACTGGATACCCATGCAAAACATCAAAAAAACATTAAAAAGCAAGCGCTTCTGGCTTGGCACGGTGCTGCCATTTGCGCTGGGTGTGGCAGCGGCCTTTGTGGCGCGCTACCAGTTAGAAATTTCTGACGGCGCAACTGCCAACTACATGGCGGGGCAGTGGCCGGTATACGCACCGCTCAATGCGCTGACGGCGTTCTGCCTGACGCTGGTGGTGTTTGCCCTGTGCGGCAGTTGGGGCATTGCAACCGGCGTTTCCGGCCTGATTTTTACCGTGCTGGCGCTGGTCAACTATTACACGCGGGACCTGCATGGTTCCGCCCTGATGCCGCAGGACATCCTGAACCTGGGCACCGCGGCAGAGGTGATGGGCAGTTATACCCTGCACATTACCCAGACAGTTATTACCATTGCGCTGCTGTACATCCCGGTGCTGGTGGCTGCCGTTGTGCAGGTCAAACTGGCCGGCAAGCATAAGCGCAGCTGGAAACAGCGCGGCGCCCATGCGCTGGCCTGCGCCTGCGGCATTTTTGCGGTGCTGTATCTGGGGTATTTCAGCCCCAACCCCATCAAGCCCGCCGCCACTTACGGCTGGGCCTGGCAGGAAACCTATTATAAGTACGGCTACCTGGCGGGTAGCATTGAAGCCGCCAGCCTGATGGTGGACCCCATCCTGCAGCCGGACGGCTACAGCGAGGACGCCGCCACCGAGGCCGCTGCAATGGCGCAGGACTATCAGGCCAGCCCCGAAACGGCAAACGAGCAGGACTACCCCGATGTGTTCCTGATCCTGTCCGAAAGCTTTTATGACTTTGACCTGGTAACGGACCTGCAGACCGACCAGGAGATCATGCAGGTGACCAAAAACCTGCCCAACTCCATTTACGGCCACACCATCAGCCCGCATGTGGGCGGCGGCACCAACTCCAGCGAGTACGAGATGCTTTCCTCCAACTCGCTGATGCTGATGCCCTCCATCACACCGTTCAACTGGTTGAACCTGCACAAGGCAAACAGCCTGGTCAGCAACCTGAAAGATCTGGGGTATGCCACGCTGGCAGCCCACCCCTATACCAACTCCAACTACCGCCGCGATTCTGCCTGGCTGACGCTGGGCTTTGACGAGACCCACTTCCAGGATGATTTTCCGACCAAGGAAACCTATGGCAGCCGCCCCTACCAGACCGACAGCGCCACCTACCGCGACCTGGAAGGTTTGTATGAAGCAATGCCGGAGGACCAGCCGCGGTTTGTGTTCCTGGTTTCTATCCAGAGCCACGGCGATTACGATATGAACCCCCCGGAGGAGGATATCGTGCATGCCGCAACCGATTACGGCGAGTATGATTCCATCATGGATGAATACCTGAGCAACATCTATATGACCGACCGTGCCTTTGGCGAACTGACCGAATACCTGACCGAGCAGTACGAAAAGACCGGCCGCAAGGTGATTGTTGCCATGGCAGGCGACCACGCCCCCAGCTTTGTGGATCATGTGGCCGACCATACCTTTACCGAAGAGAACAATTTGCAGATTTTGGAGCGCAGCACGCCCTACCTGATCTGGGCAAACTACCCGCTGGAAAACGCAGGCCAGACCAGCGCCACCGACGAGTACAACCGCATGGATATGTGCATGCTGGCTCCCACCCTGGTGGAAAATGCCGGGCTGCCGCTGACCCCGTATTACCAGTACCTGCTGGCACTCAAGCAGGTGGCCCCGGTGGTGACAGCCGCCAATGACTATATGGACGCGGACGGCGTGACCCACACCTACGGCGAGAATGCAGAGCTGGATGCCTGGGTGCATGGGTACTTCTATTTGGAGTATAACAACATCGGTGCCAAAGCAACCCGTCAGCAGAATTTGTTCCAGGTGGAAAAGTAAGAAGCTGATAAGCAGACGTCAGCCAGGATTCCTCTGATTTAAAAACAAAAATGGCAAGAAAAAATCTCCCTGCTGCAATGTGCTGATGCACAAAATGCAGCGGGGAGATTTTCGATTTCAGATACACTCCGGGTCGTTACACGGCGGCGGGCGCTTTCAGCACAAAGGTCTGTACGCCCCAGATCACCAGAACAACAATGCCGAGCGCGATGCGGTAAACGCCGAACGCGGTGAAGGTGTGGCGCTTGACGTAATCCATCAGGAAGCGGATGGCGATGATGGAAACGATAAAGGCAACCGCACAGCCAACGATCAGCACAACGGTCTGATCCAGCGTGAAGCTGTTGCCCTTGCCAAAGAACTTGACCAGCTTGAGCAAACTGGCACCGGCCATGACCGGGATGGCAAGGAAGAAGGTGAACTGGCTGGCAGCCGGGCGGGACATGCCGCACAGCATGCCGCCCAGAATGGTGGAGCCGCTGCGGGAGGTGCCGGGAATCAGGGAGAGCACCTGCCAGCAGCCAACCTTGAACGCCTGCGGGTAAGTAATGCGGGAAAGCTTGGTGGTGGTGGGCACCCGCGGGCGGCGCTCGATCAGGATAAAGGCAACGCCGTACACAATCAGCATCAGGGCAACCACCACGCTGTTATACAGGTGGGCGTCCATCCAGTCGTCCAGCAGAATGCCCAGCACGGCGGCGGGCACGCAGGCTACAATAATTTTGAACCACAGCCGGACCACGGGCCAGCGCAGGTGGGCGGCAAAGCCGGTATCGCGGCCATTATCCTTGCAGAACGGCCACAGCTTGTGGAAATACAGCACCACAACAGCCAGGATAGCACCCAGCTGGATGACAACGCGGAACATTTCCATAAAATCTTCCGTATAGCCAAACTTCAGCACCTGCTCGGCAAGGATCATATGCCCGGTGCTGGAAATCGGCAGCCATTCGGTGATGCCTTCAATCACACCGTAAATGACGGATTTCAGAATTGAAAGAAACAGGTCCATCTTTTTTCCTCCCCTTGGCTGGATCACTCCCGGCCAGCAATACAAATATATAGTAGCACACTTTACGTGATATTGCACCCTGCCGCTGTATAATTTACACTTTTGCTCCAAAACAACAGGCAAAAGCGGTTGCCGTTTTGGCAAAATGCTCCTATAATAGAAGTGTGGCTTTTGCCGTATCAGTGGGAAAAGTTAGAATGTGTATAGAAAATAGAGGATATTACAAAATGTATAAAACTGTAGTGTTTGACCTGGATGGTACGCTGCTGAACACCCTGACTGACCTGGCGGATGCCGGAAACCGGCTGTGCCGGAAATATGGCTGGCCCACCCATGAGCGCCAGGCGTACCGCTATTTTGTGGGCAACGGTATCCCTAAACTGGTGGAGCGCCTGGCCCCGGCAGACCAGCGCACCCCGGCGGTGCTGGAAGCGGCCCTGGCGGATTTTAAGCGGGATTATGGCCAGCACCTGCGGGACACCACCGCACCGTACCCCGGCATCCCCGAAATGCTGGCAAAGCTGAAAGCGAACGGCGTGCAGCTGGCGGTGTTTTCCAACAAGGCGGATGCGCTGGCAAAAGAGGTCGTCAAGGATTATTTCGGCACGCAGTATTTTACGATCGTGCGCGGCCAGATGACCGGCGTGGCCCCCAAGCCCGCCGCCGAGGGCACGAACGCCCTGCTGCAGGCCCTGCATGCCGACCCGGCCAGCACCCTGTATGTGGGGGACAGCAACGTGGATGTAGAAACCGCCCACAATGCGAACCTGCCCTGCTGCGGGGCAGTGTGGGGATTCCGCACGCGGGAGGAACTGAATGCGGCCGGGGCGGAATACCTGGCAGAAAACAGCGATGAACTGTATGACGTTATCATGAAATAACTGCAAAATTGCGGTGGGGGGAACTGTAAAATGATTGCGCAGCGCTATAAAGATATGCTTAGCGGCAAGTCCGTTATTCGCCAAATCTCCGAGTGGAGCACGGCTCGCGGGACTGAGATCGGCTATGAAAATGTGTTTGATTATTCGCTGGGCAACCCTTCGGTGCCCTGCCCGGAGCATTTTACCAAAACCTGCATCGATCTGCTGCAGACCAAGGAGCCGGTGACGCTGCATGGCTACAGCCCCACGCTGACCATCCCCGCCGTGCGCAAGGCGGTGGCCGAAAGCCTGAACCGCCGCTTTGGCATGGACTACGGTATGGAGCATATCTTTATGGCAACGGGTGCTGCCGGTGCGCTGGCCCACGCCATGCGCTGCGTGGCGGTGCCGGGGCAGGATATTATCACCTTTGCGCCGTTCTTCCCGGAATACAAGCCGTATGTGGAGGGCGCGGGCCTGAATCTGAAGGTCGTTCCGCCCCGCACGAAGGATTTCCAGATTGACTTTGACGCATTTGACGCGATGCTGGATGAGAACACCGCCGCCGTGCTGATCAACACCCCCAACAATCCCTCCGGCGCAGCCTACAGCGCCGAGACGCTGACCGGCCTGGCCGACCGCCTGCGCGCCGCCAGCGCCAAGTATGGGCACCGAATCTTTTTGATCTCGGATGAGCCGTACCGCGAAATCATGTTCGGCGGGCAGCCCATCCAGTACGCCGCCAAGTTCTATGACGATACGTTGACCTGCTATTCGTTCAGCAAGAGCCTGAGCCTGCCGGGCGAGCGCATCGGCTATGTGGCTGCGAACCCGCGCTGCGAGGACGCCGAGTATATTGTGCCCATGTGCGGCCAGATCAGCCGCGGAACCGGCCACAACTGCCCGGCATCACTGATCCAGCTGGCCGTGGCCGAATGCTTGGACGAAACCAGCGACTTGGGCGTGTACGAGACCAACATGGAGCTGATTTACGCCGAGCTGAAAAAGCTGGGCTTTACCGTGGTCAAACCCTCCGGCACCTTCTATATCTTCCCCAAAGCGCTGGAGGAGGACGCCAATGCGTTCTGCAAAAAGGCCATGAAGTATGACCTGGCGTTGGTTCCCGGCGACAGCTTTGGCTGCCCCGGCTACTTCCGCATGGCGTACTGCATTGATACCGAGAAGGTCCGCCGCAGCTTTGCCGCACTGGAAAAATTTGTGGCGGAAGAATACGGGAAATGAATTCCGTTCGGGCCGCGCCCGCCCGCAGTGGGAAGCAAAGCCCGAAACATACGATTTTGACACCATAAACGGGAGGTCTGCACAATGCCGCAACAAAAACGTCCGGCGCAGGGACCCAAGCGCCGCCCTGCACCCGCTGCCAGGAGCAGCAATATGCAGCGCCGCCGCGCTGTTTCACGCAAACAGAACCGCCGCGTGCATGCCCTGATCACCTTGATTTTCTGCATTGCCGTGTTTATTTTAGTGTGCGCAGGCTGCTTTTTGCTGGTAAAAACCGATGGCACCATTACCAACAAGCCCAACCAGAGCCAGGGGGATTCCAGCTCCGCCGCGCCCAACGGTGCAGACAGCACCACGGATGGCGACAGCCAGCAGGAACAGCCCACCATGACCGAGGAAGAACGGCGCATTGCCGATGCCACCGCAACGGCGTCCGCAAACTGCACCAAGGATGCCCCGCAGGTGGTGGACCCAGCGCTTTGGGATGAGCGCGGCAAAGCCTTGATGGAACAGCTGGCTGCCGATGAATTTTACCAGAGCGAGGGGCTGAAATACAGTGCCAAAGATGGCTGCCCCTATATGATCGCGGTCAACCGCGCGGCTTCTACCGTGACGGTACTGGCGCTGGACGATGAGGGGAACTACACCAAGCCGTATATGGCCATGGTGTGCTCCGGCGGCGCGGATACCCCGCTGGGATTCTTTGCAACGCCGGTCAATTATGACTGGCGGCTGCTGGCCGGGCCGAGCTATGGCCAGTACGCTACCCGCATCTGGGATTCCTATCTGTTCCACACTGTGCCGTATTACAGCCAGCACAAGGACGATATCGAGTACGACCAGTTCAACCAGCTGGGCACCCAGGCCAGCCTGGGCTGTATCCGGCTGCTGGTCTGTGATGTAAAGTGGATCTATGATAACTGCCCCATCGGCACCCGCGTGGTGATCTATGATAACGCCGATGACCCCGGCCCCATGGGAAAGCCCGGCACCATTTACACCGACCCGACGGACGAAAGCAAGCGCGGCTGGGACCCCACCGACCCGGATTCCGCCAACCCGTGGGATGCAGCATTCCGCAGCGGTACAGCTATCCGCAGCGAGGCAGCCTGGAACGAATGGAACGACGCCCAGAACGATGGCCGCTGGAACGGCTCCATCAACCCCACTGACCTGCAGGGCTGGAGCACCGATTCCAGCGTTGAGGGCACCCGCGGATAACACACCATATACCAGGTTTTCACCAAGAAGCACTTGTTCTGCCCGGCGAATTGGGATATAATAAAAGGGTTACAAACAGCTTTACCTGCCATGGAGGGCAATGAATGATGAAACTGGCAAAACGTGCAGCTGCACTTGTGCTGGCAGCGGTTCTGGCGTTCAGCCTGACCGCCTGCAGCCCCAAGGAAGTAGCAAGCAATCTGATTTTGAAAACGGCAGACCTGCTGGGCCTGCGTGAAGAAGGTTCCGATGACGATGAGGCGGACGAAATTGTGGCGCAGCCCGGCGGTGAGGTGAACTTCCCGGATGGGCTGCAGGATACCTCGGTCCACTGGAACCAACAGGTGCAGGATGGGACGCTGTATGTTGCGTTTAACAGCATCCAGAACCGCAACACCGAGTATTTTGTGGCGGGTTCCGATACCGTGCAGGTAACGGGCTATGCCACCACCGAATCCACCGGTATTCTGGAGTTCAAGGTGGCGCTGTGGGAACTTTCGGAGGATAAGGCAACCACTTCCTATGTGGCGGGCACCACGGTGTATTTCCCGACCGGCGGGGAGTGCAGCACCTATACCATCTCCGGCTTGACCCCCGGCAGGCTGTACAAGGCCAATGTCAGCTATGACTCTGGTATGTTCTACATTACCGGCGGCGTGAAAATTGAGGGCATTGGCAGCGACGACCTGGTTGCCCCGGATGCAGAATAACCAAAAATGAAGCGTGCCCCGGCGCAGCGGTCAACGCAGACCGACGCCGGGGCATTTTGCGGATATGACTGAAACAAAAAAGGAATCAAAAGATGAACTTTGATAAAAAACAGCTGCGCAACACCCTGCTGCTTCTGCTGGGGGCGCTGATCTGGGGCACAGCCTTTGTGGCGCAAAGTGTGGGCAGCGGCTATGTGGGGCCGTATACCTTTTTGGCGGCCCGCAGCTGGCTGGCCTGCGCATTTTTGATCGTGCTGGTTTTGCTGCGCCGCGGCAAGGCCCGCAAAGCGGATCCCGGTGTTCCGTTCTGGATCAACGGCCGGATGCTGCTGCGGGGCGGTGTGTTCTGCGGCATTGCGCTGTTTGCGGCTTCGGCGGCACAGCAGATCGGCATTGGCACCACCAGCACGGCCAAGGCGGGCTTTTTGACGGCGCTGTATGTGGTGCTGGTACCGCTGCTGGGGGTGTTCTTTGGGCGGCGGCCGGGGGTCAAACTGGGAATCTGCGTCTGCATCAGCCTGGCGGGGCTTTACCTGCTGTGCCTGGCGGGGCACGATACCCTGACCCTGACCGGCGGCGAATGGATGCTGCTGCTCTGCTCGCTGCTGTTTGCGTTTCAGATTATGCTGGTGGATCATTACAGCCCCAGGCTGGACGGTGTGCAGCTGAGCTTTGCGGAATTTTTTGCAACGGCGGTCCTTTCCACTATTTTTATGTTTGTGTTTGAAACGCCGACCTTTACCCAGATCCAGGGGGCGGCGGTATCTATTGCTTACTGCGGCATTTTGTCCAGCGGTGTGGCCTACACGCTGCAAATTGTGGGCCAGAAAGAACTTGACCCCACCATTGCCAGCATGGCCATGTGCATGGAAAGCGTGTTCAGCGCCTTGGCCGGCTGGCTGATTTTGGGCCAGACCCTTTCCGGCGTAGAACTGGCAGGGTGCGCTTTGATGTTTGCGGCAATTATTGGGGCGCAGATACCGGAGAAAGTTAGGAGTTAGTAAAACGCGCACAGCGCCGATAAATATCGGGCGCTGTGCGCGTTTTTTGTATGATGACGAGGAAGAAAATGTATTGAAGGGGAAGAAAGATAAAATGTTGCCGCGAACAGAAAAAGAGATTTGTAGGGGACGATGCTTGCATCGTCCCGTGGGGCGGGCCGTAACGTGGGCAGGTGGTACAATTTTATGATGTCTCTCTGCGGCGCGGTCCACCGAAATTATTCTTTATTATTTATTCTTTTTTCATTCAAACAAAAACGCGCCCTCCCTTGCGGGAAGGCGCATTTGATTTAATCGTGCCGGATGGCCTCCAGGGCGCTGATGCGAACGGCGCGGCTGGCGGGAACGATGCCGGAAAGCAGGCCCACCACCACGGCAAAGCCGATGGCAGCCAGCACCAGCCAGATAGGAATGATGGACATGACGGTTCCGCTGCCGGAATCAGACATGTAAATTCCACCGCCGTAATACATCGAATCGCTGCTGCCCATCAGGGAGCTGAGGTCGATGGTGGCGTTGATGCCCAGCTTCATCAGCAGGGTGTTCAGGCCGTATACGATCATCGTCATGTTGTTCATGCCAAAGCTGATGATGTAGCTTAAAATCGTACCGGCTACGCCGCCGATAAAGCCGATCATACCGCTTTCAATCAGGAACATCCGCCGGATGTTGCCAATCTCGCAGCCCAGAACTTTCATCACGCCGATCTCACGGGTGCGCTCGTAAATGGCCATCGTCATGGTGTTGGCGATGTTCAGCGCGGCAACAAACAGGCTGATGGCCGCCAGACCCGCCAGGCGCAGCTGGCGCTGTGCGGTCTGCTGCTGCATCTGCTTGCGGTAATCCACCATGGAGCTGATCTGGTAGCCTTCCTCTTTTAAGGTATCGCAGATCTTATCCACATTCTTGATGTCATCGACCTTAATGTACACTTCGTTATAGGTCACTTTTTTGGGGTTAAAATCCGTTTTGGCCAGCTTGCTGTAGGCTTCGCTCAGCATCAGAAGGTCGTTCAGGCGGAAAGTAATGCCGTATTGCAGCATGTAATCCTGGGATTCTTCCGAGACAACGCCAACGATTTTGAGCTTGTAGCTCTGGGTCTTGGGGCTCTCGGTGTCACCATTGGTCAGGGTCAGGGTAAAGGTATCCTTGGTAGCATCCACAAAGGGCGGCAGCTGGTTGCCGTTGGCATCGGTTTCGCCGCTCCAGCGCTGGCGTTTGGAGCTGTTTTGGCTGCGGCGGGTATCCTCAAACTGATACAAAAACTCCTTGCCCACCACAACGGGGATCACATCCTTGCCGTAATTCACGCCGCTTTTGGGCCAGTCGCCGCTTTCCAGCTTGTTGTCCAGCAGGGGCATGGTGTCCGGGTCCAGACCGAGAATGCTCCATACATAACTGGCGCGGTAGCGGTTGTTTTTGCCTGCTTCTACATACAGGTTCAGGTCCGGCTGGTAATAGGGGGTGACAGCCGTAACGTGGTCGATCTTGCGGAACCGCTGGACGGCTTCGTTATCCAGCTTGACCTCCTGCCCATTGATGTTCTGGCTGCCGTAGTTGTATACCTCAATCTTGGTCAGGCCGCCCATATTTTTGAGCATTTCGTCGTTGTTATGGCTTTCCGCAATGCCCATGGAGATCATAACGATAACCGCACAGATGCCCACAACGACGCCCACAACGGTCAGTGCCGTGCGGCCCTTGCGGCGGGACAGGTTGGTGACAGCCAGCCCGATCTGGTCAGATATCTTCATCGTTGCCTTCCTCCAGCTTGGCAAGTGCGGCGGCCTTCTTCTTTTTGCGTACCACCACAACGATCACAACTACCACCACGATCACAGCAGCACCGATTGCCAGATAGGCCCACAGGGGCAGGCCGGTCTGCTGGGGCTGCATGTCATCCATGTTAGAGTCCATATCGCCAGAAGCGCCGTAGTCCATGGCCGGCTGAACAGAGAAGGAAAAATCTTTGCTGACGGTTTTCAGGGTGCCGTTGGCGTCCTCATAGGTCAGGGTGATGGTACCGTTGCAGGTGCCTTCCTGGGTGGGGGTCATGTCAAAATCCACGCTGTTGGAGGAACCGGCGTTCAGGTTGCCAATGTACTGCACAGTGGTGTCGGCGCCCAGATTGTCACCGGAAAGGGTGGCTTCCAGGTTGGAAAGGGCGTTGCGGCCCTTGTTGACAAAGTTCAGGGTAACGGAAGCGGAATCGCCCAGCGTAATGCTGTCGCTGAGTTCCAGCTGGCCCAACTCAAAGCGGTCCGGCTGAGATACCGGAACCGAGATGGTGGTGGACATACCGGTAACGGCCTTGTTGGTGTCGGCACCGGTGCCCACGCTGTTCACGGTAATGTTGGCCACGCCGCCGGTAAAGCCGGCGCTGGGGGTCAGGCTGAAGCTGACATCGCGGGTGGACTTGGGGGCCATGGTGCCCAGATAGCTGCTCAGGCTGCCGCTGGTCATGGTGATGCCGTCCGGCAGGGTCAGCGAGATGACCACATCGTTCAGATCCTCCTGGCCGCCGGAGGCGTACAGGGTCAGGGTCAGGGTAAAGGGCGTCCCGGCCACAACCGCTTCATTGCCGTAGCTGGAAGCGCGGATCATCAGGTTGGGGGTATCGGGGTCTTCGTCCACACACTGGCCCAGGGTAACACTGAGCTGCTGCATCGCCACGGTGGAATTCAGGTAGCTCAGGTTGATGGGCACGCTGTTGCCGCCGCCGTTGTAGATCACATCGCGGAACAGCAGTACATAGCTGTAGTAACCGGCACCGTTGGCGTCGGTTTCCTCGTACAGCTGGCCAACTTCGGCGTTGCCGGTAAAGGTGAACACGGAGGAGTTGATGCGGGCAGAGATCTGGTCCGCGGGAATGAAGTTGTTGTAAGCACCGTAATCCGCCACGCGCAGAATCAGGTTAAACCGGCTGTCCCGGTCAATGGTGGTGATCTCGCCGCCTGCGGCATCGGTCACGGTCTGAGCAATGATGTAGGCCGAGCCGCTGTTGTTGGGGGCACTCTGGCCGTTGTCCGTCGGGGCGGGGGTCACGGTAGGCTCGGCGGTTGCTGTCGGTACAGGGGCAGAGGTTACGTCTTCGGCAAGGGCGGGCATGGCAGCCACGCTGCCGAAGAGCATGACGGCCGCCAGCAGGGCGGCAAAACGGGAAGCTTTTTTCACTCCGGGGTCCTCCTTAAATTGATTCCATCTTTTTCTATGGGCAACACCGCACAATTCCCGCCTTACGGCTTAAGCACCGCTCCGGCGGCTGCGGCACGGCATCTGCGTTGCCAAAATGCTCGATAATGTCGGGTTGCGGTAC
>ENA-OQIK01000583-OQIK01000583.1-human-gut-metagenome-genome-assembly--contig:-NODE-583-length-20348-cov-6.282275_pt1 | contig 20348 bp, 17 predicted proteins | sample MGYA00242578_ERZ504743 | MGnify/ENA primary metagenome ERZ504743 (study PRJEB26092, sample SAMD00036441) | human gut metagenome | host: Homo sapiens | study: EMG produced TPA metagenomics assembly of...
GGACTCGAACCCCCGGCCCACTGCTTAGAAGGCAGTTGCTCTATCCACCTGAGCTACGGGCGCACGTTGTTATCCCATGGGGTACTTATCTGGCGGCAGTGTGCGTTCGGCACACGCTGCGAGAAGTATAATACCATACGCATAGGCTTCTGTCAAGCGGAATTTCAAATTTTTTTGGATTTTACGGCGCAGGGGGCATTCTGGGGTCACAGCAGCCACATTCCGGCGGCCCCAAGGGCAAAGCCGAGCAGAGCACCGGCGGCCACATCCCGGACATAGTGCGCCCCGGCAAGCACCCGCAGGGCGCAGATGAGCAGGGCCACCACCACCATGCAGGCCCCGGCGGCGGGGTAGAAGTAGCACCACACAGCGGCCAGCACGGCGGCGCTCAAGGCGTGGCGGGAGGGGAAGGACTTGCCGTGGGTCTCCTTGGGCACCAGCGGCGTGAAGCCGGGCTGCTCATACGGGCGGGGAAAATTCAGCCTGGCCCGCAGGAGCGTGCCGCCCAGAAAGACGAAGGCCGGCACAAAGACTGCCCGGGCGATGAGCTGCATAAAATCCAGAGCGGCGGCGCGGTTTGCGGAGAGCAGCCGGAACCACCGCACATTCAGCAGCACCAGCAGCAAAGGATAGCAGGCAAAGGGCACGGCAGGCAGCCAGCGGTTCAGGGCGATCACCAGCTTTTTCAGAGCGGGGCGGGCCTCCAGCCAGCGCAGCAGGGCCTGGTAGCGTTCCGGGGTCATGGTATCCCTCCCTCAAAAACAGGTGTCCAGATAGTTTTCAACGTCAAACGGCTCAGGTGTGGAATCTTTGCGCAGGTAGAGCGGGTGATGGGGATGGCCTTTTTTGCTCCGCTTGCCAAAGGTGACCCACGGGATGTCCCGCTCCCTTGTCAGGGCCACCATCTCCCGCATCAGGCCGGGCAGGTAGTCCCGCTTTTCGATCAGGGTGCCCCATGCGGCCCACATGGTGGGCTCGGTCTCGGCCAGAACGGCCCGCAGCCAGCGCAGGTTTTCGTCGCAGAGGGCGCGGTCCGGCACCCGGTCCATGTCGTTGGGGTCGGTGGCGCGCTGGGGATATACGTTGAACATGATCCAGCTGTCAAAGCCGTTGGCGTTGGCCAGCCGCTCCACACTCTTTAAGGTGGGGTCCAGCGCACCGGGCTGGGCGGTGCTGGGGTTGATGCCGATGCACACCAGCGGGTGCCTGCCCACCCGGCCCAGCACATAGCGGTAGGGCAGGTAGGTGTGGGGCTCGTAGTACCAGATGCCGCCGGGGTATTCCCCCGCTTCCAGGCGGGGCAGCTGTTCAGTCTGCATGAAAATGTACCTCACAAATATGGTTTCCTATTTATCGTACCTGAAAAAATTCTGTAAATCAACACCTTTGCCGGAGAAAGTCTCCCATAAATCCGAATTTCATGTTATACTGTCCTTAGACCTGTGCCGCATACACGGCGGCACGGGCCGGGAAAGGAAAACAGGAGCCATTGAAGAAGGGAGTTCTGCTATGGCCATGATAGAAGATTATAGAAGCGCCCTGCGCGCGGGCCAGCGTGCCTACCGTGCCTGTGTGGCGCGCGGCCAGTCGCCGTACCTTGCGGTGCTGGATGATATCCTGAACGGGGTGAACATCGTTGCCCAGGAACCGCTGGGGCTGGTGGATATCCCCGCCGAGAGCATTGTGGGCACCAAGACCAGCGGGCGGCACACGGCCTTTGCGGCCAACTTTATGCCCCTGCTGGAAGAGGACACCGAGTTTGCCATCAAGTGGTCGAATCTCTGCGAGGCCCATCTGGAGGAGGGCATCCACACCCCCATCATTGCCTACGAATACCTGAACAAGTTCTATGTGCAGGAGGGCAACAAGCGGGTGTCTGTCCTCAAATACTACGAGGCGGTCACCATTCCGGGCACGGTCACCCGGCTTGTTCCGGCCCGGAACGACACGCTGGAAAACAAGATCTACTACGAGTTTCTCGATTTTTATAAGCTGAGCAAGATCAACAATGTCCGGTTCTCCCGGCTGGGCGGCTATGCAAAGCTGCAGACACTGGTCTGCAAGGCCGCCAGCGAGGTATGGTCGGATGACGACCGGCTGAACTTCTCGGCCCTGTATACCATGTTCAGCCAGCAGTTCTATGCGCTGGGCGGCTCCGCCCTGGAGCTGACCCCGGGCGACGCGCTGCTGGTGTACCTCTCGGTCTACCGGTATTCGGATGCCTGCCAGTCCACCCCCAGCCAGGTGCGGGAAAACCTGGCCAAGCTGTGGGATGAGATCAAGATCCTGACGGAGCCCCATGCCGTGGAGCTTTCGCTGGAGCCAAAGCCCGGCAGTGAGCCGCTGCTGAACAAGCTGAACATCTTCAGCAAGCCCAGCCAGCTCAAGGTGGTGTTCCTGCACGAGTACAATGCCAAGAACAGCGCCTGGGTGCGGGGCCACGAAAAGGGGATCGAGGCCCTGAAAAAGGAATTCCCGGACCGGCTCATCATCACCAACCGGGAAAATGTCTCCCCCGAGGTGGACGCGGAGCAGATCATGGAAGAGGTGGCCCACGACAACGCGGATGTGGTGTTCACCACCAGTATCCGGATGCGGCCCGCCTGCCTCAAGGTGGCGGCCCAGCACCCCAAGACCCGGTTCCTGAACTGCTGCCTGAACGCGCCCCATCCGCTGGTGCGCACCTATTACCCCCGCACCTATGAGGCCAACTACCTGCTGGGAATGCTGGCGGGCATCCTGAATCTGACCGACCGGGTGGGCTATGTGGCGGCCAACCCCGTTTACGGTGTGCCTGCGGCCATCAACGCCTTTGCCCGGGGCCTGCGCACCGTGCGGCCCAACAGCCATATCCTGCTGCGCTGGGCCTGCCTGCAGGAGCCGGGAAAGCCGCTGGATTTCTCCGACTGCCCGGATATCGAGCTGTTCTACGCCTGCAGCCCCTTTGAGCCCACCGGCAGCGCCAGGGAATACGGCCTGTGCCGCCGGATGCCGGATGGCAGCATCCAGCCGGTGGCGCTGCCGGTCTGGAAGTGGGAAGTGTTCTATATCGGCATCATCCGCTCCATCTTCGAGGGCACCTGGGACAGCGGTTCCAGCGGCAAGGCCATCAACTACTGGTGGGGCTTCCGCAGTGACGCGGAGCGGCTGGATTACTACGAGACCCTGCCCAAGGGCACGCAGCAGCTGCTCGATCTGCTGGAAAAGAACCTTGCGGCCAACGAGTTCCCCATCTTCCCTGCGGGCATCTTTGCGCAGGGGCATATCCCCAAGGCACCCACCGCAGACACCTACACCCCCAAGGAACTGATGGAGATGGACTGGCTGGGCGAGTGCGTGGAGGGCAGCCTGCCCCGGTACGATCAGCTGGATGTCAGAACGCTGGGCCTGCTGGAGATCAACGGCCTGAGCAGCCTGAAAGAGACAACGCTGTAAAAAGCTCAACAGAACGGAGTGTTGCGGACGTGAAGATACTTGCAATTTCCGATACCCCCTCCAAGGCGCTGTGGGACTATTGCTCCCGGGAACGCCTGGCCGGGGTCGATCTGATCCTCTCCTGCGGGGATCTGCCCAAAAAATACCTCGAATATATAACAAATTTTACAGCAGCCCCCATTTTGTATGTCCACGGCAACCACGATGGCTCCTACCGCACGGAGGGCGAGCCGGGCGGCTGCATCTGCGTGGACGATCAGGTGTATGTCTGGAAAGGGCTGCGCATCATGGGGCTGGGCGGCAGCATCCGCTACAACCGCGAGGAGACCTTCCAGTACACGGAGCAGGAAATGCGCCGCCGGATGCGGCGGCTCTGGTTCAAGGCCCACCGGGCGGGCGGCATCGACCTGCTGCTGACCCATTCCCCGGCGGCCGGCCTGAACGATGGCAATGACCGGGCCCATAAGGGCTTTGCCTGCTTCAACGACCTGCTGGAGGAGTACCAGCCCAAGTGGTTCGTGCACGGGCATGTCCACCTGAGCTATAATGCCAACCTGCCCCGGGTGTGCACCCACGGCCAGACCACGGTCATCAATGCAACGGAGCGCTATACGTTTGAGATCCCGGACCCGGACCCGGTGGCCCGGAAGCGCTTTTTCTGGAATGACCCGGCATTTCCCACCAAAAACTGAAAAAGGAGAAACACCCAATGGAACAAAATGAGAAGCTGCGGGCGCTGGAGACCCTGCAGAAGAAGCTGTACGCCTACAACTGCGCCTCCAACAGCCTGTATCTGGACGCTGTGACCGTGGCCCCCAAGAACACGGCCGAGGGCCGGGGTGTGGCTCTGAGCATTCTGGCCGGTGAGCTGCAGAAGCTGATGACCGCCCCCGAGACCCTTGCACTGGTGGAGGAGCTCTATGCCCGGCGGGAGACGCTGGACACCCTCCACCGCCGCGAGGTGGAGGAGCTGCGCCGCAGCTGCCGACAGCTCACCCGAATCCCCGCCGAGGAGTATATGGCATACAGCGAGCTGACCAACCGCGCCAGTGATGTCTGGCACAAGGCCAAGGAAGAAAACGACTTTGCCTCCTTCTGCCCCATCCTGCAGGAGCTGGTGGAGTATAACCGGAAGTTCGCGGGCTATTACGATGCGGAAAAAGCGCCCTATGATGCCCTGCTGAACGAGTATGAGCGGGGCGTGGACACCCAACAGCTGGACGTGTTCTTTGACACCCTGCGCAAGGGCCTGGTGCCCCTCATCCGGGCCATCGGCGAGAAGCCTCAGATCGATGACAGCTTCCTGCATCTGGAATATCCGGTCGAGCAGCAGAAGGCGTTTGCGGACTATCTCATGGAGGTCATGGGCCTGGACCGGGGCCACTGCGGCCTGGGCGAGACCGAACACCCCTTTACGCTGGAGTTCAACAACAAGGATGTCCGCATCACCACCAACTACGACCTGCACAATGTGGCCTCCTCGATGTACTCCGTTCTCCACGAGGGCGGCCATGCCCTGTACGAGCTGGGCATCCGGGATGACCTGCAGTACACCTGCCTGACTGGCGGTGTGTCCATGGGCGTGCACGAGAGCCAGTCCCGCTTCTACGAGAACCTCATCGGCCGTTCCCGCGCCTTTATCGGGGCCATCTATCCCAAGGTGCAGGAATTCTTCCCCGCACAGCTGGGAAATGTGACTGCGGAGCAGTTCTACCGCGCCGTGAACAAGGTGGAGCCCAGCCTCATCCGCACCGAGTCCGATGAGCTGACCTACTGCTTGCACGTTATGGTGCGGTACGAGATCGAGAAGCAGCTCATTGCGGGCACCCTGACGGCAAAGGAGGTCCCTGCCGCGTGGGCAGAGCTGTACAAGGAGTATCTGGGCGTGGAGGTTCCCAATGACCGCGAGGGCTGCCTGCAGGACAGCCACTGGTCGGGCGGTTCCTTCGGCTACTTCCCGTCTTACGCTCTGGGCAATGCCTACGGTGCCCAGATGCTCCACAATATGGAGCAGGAATTTGATGTGTACGGCGGTGTGGCCCACGGGGATCTCTCCGCCGTCACCGGCTGGCTGCGGGAAAAGGTGCACCAGTACGGCCACCTGCTGGAGCCTGCTGAAGTCGTCAGAAACGCCTGCGGCACCTTTGATGCGCACTACTATCTGGATTATTTGACCAAAAAGTATACGGAACTGTACAACCTGTAATTGACCCGCACAAAACAAAGCCCTCCCGGCCAATCGACCGAGAGGGCTTTGTTGTATATGCTGTTGCAAAGGGCGGCGGGAAGCTTTCCCGCGCAAGTGAAACGGGCCATTCCATCGCCCGCCCTATTGCCTGCGGCAACAGGGTCCCACCCCAGCGGACACTTGCTTTGGGAAACTTCCCGCCGCCCGCCCATTACTGCTGTGCGAAGATCTTTACTTCATCCTTGTCCATAAAGGCGGCACCGGCGAAACCGGAAGCCTCCAGCTGGCCCAGCTGCTTGCCCAGCTTCTTGGCCTGAGGCAGAACGGTGACATTGTAGGTGGCGCGCAGCTGTGCGGCTTTGGCCAGCACGGCGGGGAAGTCCACATCGCTGTTGTAGAGCAGGGCGATCTTCTGCTTGGCACCGGGGATCTGGTAACCCTGCTCCAGCAGGATGCCGCAGACGCGCTCGAAGCCGATGGAGAAGCCCACGGCGGGCACCTTGGTGCCCAGGAACTTGCCGATCATGTTGTCGTAGCGGCCGCCGCCAGCCACTGCACCGCTGAACTGCGGGCAGGTGATCTCAAACACCATGCCAGTATAGTAGCCCTGGCCGCGCACCAGGCTGGGGCAGTAGGCCACATCGAAGCGGCCGTTGGCCATGGCCTTTGCGGTGGCCAGCACATACTTCAGGTCATCGGCAATGGCGGGGTCGGCGCAGCGGGCGGCTACGGCGTCCAGCGTCACGTCCCCGGCGGCGATGAAGTCGGCCAGTGCTTGGATGGCGCTTTCCGGCAGCTGCTTCTCGGTCAGCTCAGCCTTCACGCCCTCGGCACCGATCTTGTCCATCTTGTCAAAGGTGATGCAGACGGAATCCAGCGTGTCGGCAGCAAAGCCCATGCTCTCCAGCATCCCGCGCAGGATGCGGCGGTCGTTGATGTTGACGGTAAAGCCGGTAAAGCCGATGTTCAGCAAAGCGCGGGTGGTCACGTCGATCAGCTCCACCTCGGCGTTGGGGGAAGCGTCGCCCAGAATGTCGATATCGCACTGCACGAACTCCCGCAGACGGCCCTTCTGCGGGCGCTCAGCGCGGAACACCCGGTCGGTCTGGATCACCTTGAAGGGGTTGGGCAGCTTGTCCTTGTTGGCGGCGTAGTAGCGGCTCAGCGGCAGGGTGAGGTCGTAGCGCAGACCCATGTCGGACAGCTGCTTGGGGTCGCCGGTGTTCAGGGCAGCGGTCAGCTTATCACCGCGCTTGAGCACCTTGAAGATCAGGTTCAGGTTGTCGCCGCCCTCGGATTTGTCCAGATTTTCCATATCCTCCAGCATGGGGGTGGAGATCCGCTCAAAACCGGCAGAGCGGTAGGTCTCCAGAATCTTGCCCTGAATGTAATCGCGCAGGGTCTGTTCGGCGGGCAGCAGGTCCCGCATACCCTTCAAAGCCTGTGTTTTCATAATAGTAATTCCTCTCTATCTGTAAATTGTACCCGCCCTCGATGCCTGAAAAGGGGCGGGAGCGTTTTTTAACTCAGTACTTTACCATTATAAAGGATAATGCCGGATTGTCAATCCAAATGGGCACACTATCGCAAATTGCACAAATCTTTGAGGTGAAAGTATGAAGCAGCAGTTTGCAGCAAAACATCCGTGGACCATTCTGGCTGCGGGGGCAGCCATTCAGGTGCTTACCGGCTTACCGGCGGCTTGGGGCGTTTTTCAGCAGCCGGTCATGGAGGAATACGGCCTTTCGGAGCAGGGGGCGGGTTACGCCTTTGCCCTGCTTATTGCCGCCTTTGGGGTGGGGTGTGTGCTGGGCGGTTTTTTACAGGATAAAAAGGGCCCGCGCTGCGCAGCATTGTGGGGCACAGCCCTGCTCTGCGGCGGTTTTTTTGCAGCGGCCTTTCTGCCGGGCTGGGCAGGGTGGGGGTTCTTTCTGGCCTTCAGCATCCCGGCGGGGCTGGGCACAGCCTTTTTGTACCCCTCTATCCAGTCCTGCGCCCAAAAGTGGTACGCGGGGCGCAAGGGGCTGGCGACCGGGGTCATCGGCGGAGCGGTGGGACTTTCCGGCGCGTTCCTTACCCTGTTCGTTCGGGCGGCGCTGCGGGGATTTGGCCCGGTACAGGGCATCCGGGGCGCCTTTTGGGCACTGGGTGCGCTTACTTTGCCGGTGTGCCTTGCGGGCAGCGCGGTGCTCAGCGACCCGCCGCAGAAAAAACAGCAGCCAAGCGGCAAAAACACCCTCGACCTTTCTCCGGGGCAGATGCTGCGCACAAAGCAGTACTGGTTGTGTGCGGGCGCGGTATGCTTTTCCACTCCGGCGGTGCTGCTGTTCAGTCCCATCATCTTAAAGCTGGGCATGGAACGCGGGCTGGACGAGACTGCTGCGCTGTGGAGCATCGTACTGGGCAGCGTGGGCAGCGCTGCGGGACGGATGCTGATGCCCATGCTCAGCGACCACATCGGCCGCCGCGCCACCGACCTTGGGCTGTTTGCGGCTTCGCTTGGGCTGTCGGCGGCGTTCTGGGCGGCGCGGGGCTGGTGGGTGGTGGTGTGCTACGCTGGGCTCACCTTCTGCTACTCGGCGCTGGCTGCGGTGCTGCCCGCCCTTTCCACCGACCTGTTCGGCCTGCCCCACGCGGGGGTGAACTACGGCTTTCTGGCGCTGGGGCAGAGCGTGGGCAGTCTTGCGTTCCCCTTTGCAGCCAACTTGCTGGCGCTGGAGAACGGGCGGCACCTGCTTGCCATGGCCGGTGCGGCGGCGGGTTTTGCAGCCATCTGGGCGCTGCATCCGGTGCAGAAAGACCCGCGCTGAAACGCGCAAAAAGAAAAGGGTGCAAAAAGTTTGCCGGTGCTTACGGCAGAATTGACAAAAACTTGACGACTGATTTGTGTAAAGCGGTGGAAATGCCAGTTAGCTCTGCATGACCGTAAAAGCCGACTGTACTTTTTGCAGGAAATGACTTGCAAAATTCGTCCGTTTTCTCTATAATAAAATCATGCGTGGTAGTACCGGTGCAGGCGCTGAAAGAGAGCAGCGCACCCGGTTCGGATGCAAGCAGTATGGAGCAGCAGCTGTGCCGGCAGGGCGCGGCGGCGGTTTTGTGCTGCCAAAGCGACATTTGTCAAAAGGAGAGTATGATTATGACCTATTCGCAGCAAGTACAGAATATGTGCCCGATCACCAAAGGTCCTAAGCATGGTCCGGCTCCCATCCCCGAAGAGGGCGCATGGGTCAAGGCCTATGAGATCAAGGACATCAGCGGCTACACCCATGGTGTGGGCTGGTGTGCACCCCAGCAGGGCACCTGCAAGCTGTCCCTGAACATCAAGAACGGCGTCATCGAAGAGGCTCTGGTGGAGACCATCGGCTGCTCCGGCATGACCCACTCTGCTGCTATGGCAGGCGAGATCCTGCCCGGCAAGACCATTCTGGAAGCTCTGAACACCGACCTGGTGTGCGACGCTATCAACGTGGCTATGCGCGAGCTGTTCCTGCAGATTGTCTACGGCCGCAGCCAGACCGCTTTCTCTGAGGACGGTCTGCCCATCGGCGCAGGTCTGGACGACCTGGGCAAGGGTCTGCGCTCCATGACCGGCACCATCTTCTCCACCAAGGAGAAGGGCGTGCGCTATCTGGAGCTGACCGAGGGCTACATCAACAAGCTGGCAGTGGACGCTAACGATGAGGTCATCGGCTATCAGTTCGTTAAGCTGGGCAAGATGATGGAGGATATCCGTCACGGCAAGACCCCCAACGAGGCTTACGAGAAGAATGTGGGTACTTACGGCCGCTTCAGCAAGGAGCAGGGCGCTGTGAAGTACATCGACCCGCGTGAGGAATAAGAGAGGAGGAACAACTCAATGGCAACTTTTGAATCTATGGATCGCCGTATGCCTAAAATCGAGGCATGCCTGAAGGCTAACGGTCTGGAGTCTCTGGACGCTTGCAACGAGATGCTCCTCACCAAGGGCATCGACTGCGACAAGATCGTCCGCGGCGTGCAGCCCATCTGCTTTGATAACGCTGTCTGGGCTTACACTCTGGGCACTGCTATCGCTGTGAAGCGCGGCCTGACCGACGCTGCCGAGTGCGCAGCTGCTATCGGTGAGGGTCTGGAAGCTTTCACCATCCCCGGCTCTGTTGCTGAGCAGCGTCAGGTCGGTCTGGGTCACGGCAACCTGGGCGCTCGTCTGCTGAGCGAGGACACCACCTGCTTCGCTTTCCTGGCAGGCCACGAGTCCTTTGCTGCTGCTGAGGGTGCTATCGGCATCGCACGCACCGCAAACAAGGTCCGCAAGACCCCCCTGCGCGTCATCCTGAACGGCTTGGGCAAGGACGCAGCTTACATCATTTCCCGTATCAACGGCTTCACCTATGTGCAGACCGAGTACGATATCCCCACCCAGACCCTGACTGTGGTCAAGGAGATCCCCTTCTCCGAGGGTGAGCGTGCAGCCGTTAAGTGCTACGGCGCTAACGACGTTATGGAAGGCGTTGCCATCATGAAGAAGGAGGACGTGCAGTGCTCCATCACCGGTAACTCCACCAACCCCGTCCGCTTCCAGCATCTGGTTGCCGGCACCTACAAGAAGTGGGCTATCGAGAACGGCAAGAAGTACTTCTCCGTCGCTTCCGGCGGCGGCACCGGCCGTACCCTGCACCCCGATAACGTGGCTGCAGGCCCCGCAAGCTACGGCCTGACCGACTCTCTGGGCCGCGTGCACGGTGATGCTCAGTTCGCAGGCTCCTCTTCTGTGCCCGCACACGTTGAGATGATGGGTCTGATCGGCATGGGCAACAACCCCATGGTCGGCGCCACCGTTGCCTGCGCTGTTGCTGCAGCTCAGGCCAACGCCTAAGTCTTTCCTAAGTTTCAGCGAGGGGGAGCTGCTTTCCGAATGAGCAGCTCCCCCTTTTTTTGCTGATAGATATCCGAACACAAGCAACCCAAAACAAGAAGGATGAAACAATGAAAAAGAATCAGATCCGCAAGAGCGTGGCTGCGTTGGCCATGGCGGCTGTTGTAAGTGTCAGCCTGCTGGGCTACGGCTGCGGCAGCAAGTCTGCCTCCTCCACCGCAGGCGTGTCCGGCGAGTTCACCGGTACAGCCAAGGGTATGGGCGGCGATGTTACCGTCACGCTGACTTTGACCGACGGCAAGATCACCGGCTGCACCGCCGAGGGCAAGGACGAGACCCCCGGCATCGGCACCATGGCTCTGGAGCAGCTGCCCGGCGCGATTGCCGAGAGCGGCAGCATTGCCGTGGACGGCGTGGCCACTGCAACCATCACCTCCGACGCCATCAAGGAGGCTGCCGCTGCCGCTCTGGCCGCAGCCGGCCTGAACGCTGATGACTACAAGACCGAGGTCAAGGCCGATACGACCAAGGCCGAGGACTCTACCATTGATGCAGACATTGCCATCGTGGGTGCAGGCGGTGCAGGCATGACTGCTGCCATCACGGCTGCTGCCGAGGGCAAGAGCGTGGTCATTCTGGAAAGCCAGCCCATGGTGGGCGGCAACTCCGTGCGCGCTACCGGCGGCATGAACGCCGGCAAGACCGTGTATCAGGATGAGAACGAGTTCGGCGAGTCCGCAGGCGTGGAAAAGACCCTGAAAACCGCTGCTGAAAAGTACGCCGACAACGCTACCATCACCGCTCTGGCAAAGACTGTCTCTGAGCAGTGGGCTGCTTATCAGGCAGACCCCAAGGGCTACTTCGACTCTGTGGAGCTGATGGAGCTGGACACCATGATCGGCGGCAAGGGCATCAACGACCCCGCTCTGGTGGAGACTCTGTGCTCCAACAGCGCTGACGCCATCGACTGGCTGGACGAGCACGGCATCACCCTGCACAGCGTTTCCAGCTTCGGCGGCGCATCCGTCAAGCGTATCCATCGCCCCGTGAATGATGAGGGCAAGACCGTTTCTGTGGGTTCCTACATGATCCCCCTGCTGCAGGAGAACTGCGACAAGGCCGGCGTGCAGACCCTGCTGAACACCACCGCTACCGAGCTGCTGACCGATGCAAACGGCGCTGTTGTGGGCGTGAAGGCTACCGGTTCCACCGGCGAGACCATCACCGTGAATGCCAAGGCTGTGGTGCTGACCACCGGCGGCTTCGGCGCAAATCTGGACATGGTCACCGAGTACAAGCCTGAGCTGAAGGGCTTTATGACCACCAACGCCGCAGGCGCACAGGGTCAGGGCATTGAGATGGCTACCGCTGTGGGCGCTGACACTGTGGACATGGATCAGATCCAGATCCACCCCACCGTGGAGGCTAACACCGCTGCCCTGATCACCGAGGGTCTGCGCGGCGATGGCGCTGTGCTGATCAACGCCGAGGGCAAGCGCTTCATCGACGAAGTGGGCACCCGTGACGTGGTTTCCGCTGCCGAGATCGCTCAGACCGGCAGCTACAGCTGGCTGGTGGTGGATCAGGCTATGGTCGATGCCTCCAGCGTCATTCAGGGCTACATCAAGAAGGGCTACACCGTGACCGGCCAGACCTACGAGGAACTGGCAAAGGCTATGGGCGTGGACGAGGCTGCTTTTGCCGAGACCATGAAGACCTGGAACGGCTACGTTGAGGCCAAGAACGACCCCGACTTTGGCCGTACCAGCTTTGCAAAGGCTCTGGATACCGCTCCCTACTACGCTATCAAGGTCACCGCAGGTGTGCACCACACCATGGGCGGCCTGAAGATCAACACCAACACCGAGGTGCTGAAGGCTGACGGCTCTGTGATCCCCGGCCTGTTCGCAGCAGGTGAGGTGACCGGCGGCGTGCACGGTGCAAACCGTCTGGGCGGCAACGCTGTGGCCGACTTTACCGTCTTTGGCCGCATTGCCGGTGCAGCTGCCAGCAAGTACGCTGCATGAGCATAAAGCCAAAAAACTCTGACACCGCCGCCCCCAAGGGCAGCGCGTGGAAGAAAAATGTGATCTTTGCACTGGTGGTGCTGGCACTGGCCGCAGGTATTTTTCTTGCGGTGCGGGCGCAGCACCCCGCCAAGGGCAGCGGCTTACAGGCCGTTGTGGATTTCGGTGACGGCGTTACCGAGACCTTGCCACTTGCGCAGGATCATGATTACCTGTACGAGGTAGGGGACTACATCGTGCACTTGCAGGTAAAGGATGGCGCCATCGCGTTTTTGGACAGCCAGTGCCCGGACCATGTCTGTGAGCAATTCGGCTGGCTGGACAAGGACGGCGCATGGGCCGCCTGTGTGCCCGCAGGGGTGTATGTGGTGGTAGAGCCCACCGCAGACGCAGAGTAAAAAAGAATAAATCAGCCGGGCCTTCGGGTCCGGCTGATTTTCTTTTTGAGGAAAAAACGGCAAAAGAACCCTCTCAGGCATCGCTGTGCGATGCCAGCTCCCCCGAAGGGGGAGCTTTTTAGCGTGAGCCGATAGTTGCAGAGAATCTCCCCCATCTGAGATTCTGAAAAGCCTGCGGGCTTTTCAGAATCCTTTTTCACAGGAAGGAGAGCAGAGAAGAGGCAGTTTGAATCGTATTATATAAAGATATGCAACTGCTCAGCGGCGCACAAAGAAAGCCATTCTTTGTTAAAAAAGTCTGAAACTTTGTGGAAATGCCGTGAAACGAAAATTGGACGCTTGTTTATCGGGGCAAAATGCGATACACTACAAATAAGAGTTTCTGACGGGTGCTTTTGCAAAAAGCACCTTGTCATAAAAGAACCTAGGAGGAACGGCAAGAATGATCTGGAACAAGTCTAAACAGCCCGCCGACCCGCAGCAGGACGCAGCGGCTGCACCCAAAAAAGGCGGTGCGGCAGCCTTTGCCCAAAAGAACTGGAAGTGGCTGGTGCCGGTGGCCATCGTGGTGCTGGCAGGCGGCTGGTGGCTGCTGAAGCCCAAGGGGGCAAAGCCCGCCAACGTGGATACTTCCTATACAGAAGCAGTGCCGGAGACCCGGGATGTCTCCAACACGCTCAGCGGCACTGGCACGCTGAAGCCTGCCAATACTTACAGCGTCAAATCGCTGGTGCCCGGCAAGGTGCTGACCGGCGGCTTTGAGGAGGGCGATATCGTGGAGGAGGGCACTGTGCTCTACACGGTGGATTCCTCCGATGCAACCACCAAGGTGGAGCAGGCAGCCATCACCCTGCAGCAGGCGCAGCGCAGCTACGACAAGACCGCCGACCATCAGTATGTGCGTGCCGAGGTGGCGGGCGTCGTCAGCAGCCTGAAGGTGAACAAGGGCGATGAGGTAAAGAGCGGTCAGGAGGTGGCCGTGGTGCGGGACAGCTCCAAGATGAATCTGGTGCTGGAGTTCCCGGCTGCGGATGCTGCTAACTTCTCGGTAGGGCAGACCGCCCAGGTGACGCTGGACGGTACTTTTGAGGTGCTGCCCGGCACTATTACCGCTGTGACCGGCACCGATGCCCTGAGCACGGGCAACCTGCTCACCCGCACTGTGACCCTCTCGGTGTCCAATGCGGGTGGTCTGACCACGGCACAGGCTGCAACGGCTACTATCAACGGGGTGAGCTCCATTGCAGCAGCCAACTTCCAGTATCAGGCCGAGCGTACCCTGACTGCGCTGGCTTCCGGTACCGTCACCGCCATCAATGTGCGGGAGGGCGGCAGCGTGAACAAGGACGATATCATCCTGACCCTCAGCGGTGAGGAACTGACAGAGTCCATCCAGTCTGCCTCCGAGACCCTGCGCGGCGCGGAACTGTCCATGCAAAATATGCAGGACGCCATGGATAACTACACCATCACCTCGCCCATCAGCGGCACCATCATCGAGAAAAATGCCAAGGTGGGCGATGCCCTGAGCACCGGCAGCGACCTGTGCACCATCTACGACCTGAGTTATCTGGAAATGACCATCAACGTGGACGAGCTGCAGGTCAGCAGCCTGAAGGTGGGGCAGTCCGTACAGGTGACCGCAGATGCCGTGAAGGATAAGACCTACGAGGGCTTGGTCACCCGTGTGTCCATGAAGGGTGATACCAGCGGCGGTACCACCACCTACCCGGTGACCGTGCGCATTGACGAGACCGATGGTCTGCGCCCGGGCATGAATGCCAACGCCGAGATCGTGGTGGCACAGGCTAAAAATGCGCTCACCGTGCCTAACGCCGCCATTGTGCGGGGTGGTTATGTGCTGGTGCGGCAGGATTCTCCCAGCGCCGTGAACGCCGATGATTCCATGAGCGCACCGGAGGGCTATGTGTATGTCAAGGTCAAGACCGGTGTCAGCGACGACAACTATACGCAGGTGACCAGCGGCCTGTCCGAGAGTGATACCATCGCCTACGACCCCAGCTCCGTGAGCAGCGACAGCTACTATGACGACGGCGGCTATGACGATATGGACGGCGAAGTGATCGGCGGCGCCGGAAACAATGCAGACCTTGCCGAGGGCGGGGAGGAGACGCTGCCGGAGGAGACGGAAAACGGTGAAGCCCCCGCAGCGGACGCTGAAGAGCCCGCAGAGGGCATCGACCCCGCCGAGGCCGGCGCAGTCGTGGTGGATTGACGCAGGAGGGATGAATGAGCGCTCTGATCGAGTTTGATGCGGTGTGCAAGTACTACCAGATGGGCGATACCACGGTAAAGGCTGCCGACCACATCACCATGAAAATCGAAAAAGGCGAGTTCGTGGCCATCGTGGGTCAGTCCGGTTCGGGCAAATCCACTTGTATGAACATCATCGGCTGTCTGGATGTGCCCACCCACGGCACCTACCGGCTCAACGGCCGGGATGTGGGCAAGATGAACCGCAACGAGCTGGCCGCTGTCCGCAACGAAATGCTGGGCTTTATCTTCCAGCAATACAATCTGCTGCCCAGGCTGAACCTGATGGAAAACGTGGAGGTACCGCTGGTGTATGCGGGCATCTCCCGCACCGAGCGCCACATCCGCGCCCGGGAGGTGCTGGAGCAGGTGGGACTTGGCGACAAGCTGAAAAACCGCCCCAACCAGCTTTCCGGCGGCCAGCAGCAGCGCGTGTCCATCGCGCGTGCACTGGTGCGCAACCCGCCGGTCATTCTGGCGGACGAGCCCACCGGCGCGCTGGACTCCCATACCGGCCGCGAGGTGCTGGGGCTTTTGCAGCAGCTGCACAAGCAGGGACACACCGTAGTGCTGATCACCCACGACAATTCCATTGCCGTGCAGGCCGACCGCATCATCCGGCTGGAGGACGGTCAGGTGGTGTATGACGGCGACTCCCACGCACCGGAGGCCATGGTGCAGCCCACCCTGCTGCCCGAAACGCCGGAAAAGGAGGAACAGGCATGATCTTTGAAACCTTCCGGCAGGCTATCCAGAACGTGTGGAGCAACAAGCTGCGCACCTTTCTGACTATGCTGGGCATCATCATCGGCGTGATGGCGGTCATCGTCATCGTGGGTCTGGGCAACGGCATGACCAAGAGCATGCGGGACAGCTTTTCCGCACTGGGCACCAACACCCTCAGCATTCAGGTGTGGGGCTACGGCTCCCGTACCGTGCCGGTGGAGGAGATGTACGATATCTGCCAGCGGCATTCCGACCTGATCAAGGCGGTGTCGCCGCAGGTCAACTTCAGCGGCAAAGCCAGCGGTACGCTGAAGATCGGTACCACCAGCTACCGCTGGTCCAACATGAGCGGTGTGGACGAAAACTTTACCGAAATGAAGAATTACCAGATCGTTCAGGGGCGCGGCCTGCAGTACATGGATATGCAGGACAACAAGCAGGTCTGCGTCATCGGCGATTACCTCAACCGCGTAGCCTTTGGCGGCAACGGTGTGGGGCAGACGCTCAAGATCGGTGCCAACAAGTTCCGCGTCGTAGGTGTGCTGTCTGCCAAAGTCAGCGACCCCACCATGCAGCAGGGCAGCGATGACGATTGCGTTTACCTGCCCTACACCACCGTGATGCGGCTTTCCAGCCAGAGCATGGTGGACTGCTACACTGCCATGATGGCCGACGAAAGCCTTGCCAACGAGGCCAAGACCACCATAGAAGAGGAATTGATGTCGATCCTCAAGACCGAAAACGGCTACTATGTGTACAGCGCCAGCGAGTGGCTGGAGGAAATGAACAAGATGATCAACATGGTCATCGTGATACTTACCGGCATCGCCAGCATCTCGCTGCTGGTGGGCGGCATCGGCATTATGAACATCATGCTGGTGTCGGTCACCGAGCGCACCCGCGAGATCGGCATCCGCAAGGCGCTGGGCGCAAAGGAACGCACCATTCTGGCGCAGTTCGTGGTGGAGGCAGCTACCACCTCTGCGCTGGGCGGCGTTTTAGGCATTGCGCTGGGCTATGTAATGTCCATGGTGGCGAACAGGGTGCTGCCCATGTTCATGACTGATACCACCGTTACGGTAAGCCCCTCCTTTAACTCCATTGTGGTGGCCTTTGGCATCTCGGTGGGCATCGGCGTGCTGTTCGGTTATCTGCCGGCACGGCGCGCAGCCCGGCTGAACCCCATTGAAGCATTGCGCTACGATTGAGCGCGGCGGCGTGATAAACAAAGAACAAGAGGTACGACCAATGAAAAAACGGATTCTCGCATTTCTGCTGGCGGTCAGCATTGCGGTGTCGGTGCTGGTGCTGCCGGTCTCGGCGGCCAGCATCAACAATACGGCTCTGCAGACGGCTATCACTCTGGGCGCTGTGCCCACCGGTCAGGAGCTTGGCGCCAACGTTACCCGCGGTGCCTTTGCCAAAATGCTGGTGTCCTTTTCCACCTACCGGGAGAGTGTGGACGCGCAGGGAACTGTGGGCACATTGTACCGGGATGTGCCCGGCACCTCCCAGTGGGCACCCTACATCCGCATTGCGGTGCAGCAGGGCTGGATGAACGGCTACACCGACGGCTCCTTCCGCCCGGACAACACCGTCACGCTGGAGGAAGCCTGTGCAGCGGTGCTGAAGCTGCTGAGCTATAAGACCACCGACCTGACCGGCTCCTTCCCGCAGGCACAGCTGAACAAGGCGCAGCAGATCGGTCTGCGGGATCAGCTGACCTGCACGCAGGGTCAGGCTATGACCTACGAGCAGTGCACCCTGCTGCTGTACAACGCCCTGCGCGCCAACACCGCAAGCGGCAGCGCCTATGGCAGCTCGCTGGGCTTTACGGTGTCCAATGGTCAGGTGGATACCTCTTCGGTGCTGCTCAAGAGCCGCAAGGGCCCCTTTGTGGCCGCAGAGGGCACACAGCTGCCCTTTACACCGGTGAGCGTCTACCGCAACGATAAGGCCTCTGCCTCGGCAGAGCTGAACAGGTACGACGTGTACTATTACAGCGAGAGCCTGCAGACGGTGTGGATCTACACCCGCCGCGCCGCAGGCCGCATCACGGCAGTATCGCCCAGCGCCAGCGCGCCTACCGCGCTGACCGTGGCGGGCAGCAATTACACGCTGGGCAGCTCTGCCGTGGCGTCCAAGATCTCCTCCCTGAACGGCGGCGGCGTGGGCGAAGTGGTCACCCTGCTGCTGGGCATGGACAACGAGGTAGCCGATGTGATCACCGGCGAGGAAGCCGACAGCGTGTTCTACGGCGTGGTGCAGACCGCTACCCGCAGCCTTGTAGAGGATAACGGCGCAGACGTGCTGCAAAAGATCTCGGTGATGTGCACCGACGGCATTACCCGCACTGTGAATATCGACAAAAGCCTGAACTACCCCACCGGCTGGCTGGTGGAGATCAGCGTGACCCCCGAAGGGGAACAGGTGACCGCCATCGAGTCCAAATCGGTCAGCGGCACCATCAACGACACCGCCACCGCGCTGGGGGACTATACTCTGGCCGATGACGTACAAATTTTGGATACGACATCGGAGGGGTTGGCTGGGACGGTTCGTCCCAGCCGAATAGCGGGGACAAAGCTGAACGCACTGGCCGTGCGCTACTATACGCTGAATGAGCAGGGACAGATCGACCGCCTGATCCTGAACGATGTCACCGGCGATCTGTGGAAATACGGCGTGCTGGACGATGTGAAGAATCTGGCCTTCAACGCCAGTTCCATTCTGGGCACCCTGACCGGCAGTGGCTCCTCCGGCTCGGGGGATAGCTCTTCCGGGAACGGTTCTTCCGGCTCCGGCAGTGGTTCCACCGGGGACGGCTCCTCCGGTTCCGGCTCTACCGGCGGCACCACCAACACCACCACCGTGGTGGACGATCTGCGCAGTGTGCTGGTGCCCACCACCAGCGAGATCCTGTGGGGCGTGATCGACGGCTCGCTGCTGAGCACGGTCTGGAACCGCATCACCAGCAGTTCCGGCTCGCTGCTGAGCATCGGTCTCAAGCAGCTGGCCAACATTACCGGCCAGCCTATGAGCACCATCCTCAATTTTGTGGGCGGCGGCGCTACCTACATCTGCTACGTCAACGGCAGTCAGGCCAGCTTTTCCACCTCCATCAAGTATCCGGTGCTGGCGGGCGGTTTGGCAGTGCGGCAAAACGTGAACGGCACTGTAAAGGCCATGATCCAGCTGATGCCCATGAAGATCGATCAGGTGGGTGCAGCCTCGGTGATGAGCAACGGCACCCGCTACGAGACGGCTGACGATATGCAGGTGTACCTATGGTACAAGGGGCAGTATTACGCCACCAAGCTCTCTGAGGTGAACTCTGAGGGCTACTACCTGACCGGCTGGTACGATAACTTTGGCTGCGCAGCAGGCAAGCGCGTGCGGGTGATCGTGGCGGTCAAAAAGGACTGATGGACTACTATGACCCCCGGCGCAGGGCGCTGCGGGCGGTACGGCAGCTGCTCTACCCGCGCGAGTGCCCCTTCTGCGGCCGGGTGCTGGGGGATGTACGAGATTGCCCGGACTGTGCAGTGCAGCTGGAAACGCTGCGTCGCAAGCCGGGCATCCGGCTGGACCCGGCGCAGCACTATATCAGCAATCTGGCCGGTGCGGCTGCGCCCTACCGTTACAGCGGCTGTGTGCGGCGCGGCATCCTGAACGCAAAGTATCAGGGCAAGCCGTGGCGGGCTGTGGAGATGGGCAACCGTCTGGTACAGCTGGCCTTTGGCGGTGAACTGACCGTGCAGTACGGCGAGCTGCTCCCGCAGCCGGTGCCGTGGGCGGCCATCGGGTACGACCTGATCGTACCGGTGCCGGCCTCCGGTAAAAGGCGCGGCTACAATGTGCCGGAACTGATGGCGCTGCCGCTGGCCAAGGCTATGGAGGTGCCGTTGGCACCGCAGGCACTGGAGCGCACCCGCGCCAAACGGCATCAGGCCGGTCTGCCGCTGGAACAGCGCATAGCCAACGTGGCAGGTGCTTTCCGGGCGGCACAGCCGCAGCAGCTGGAGGGCAAGCGCATCCTGTTGGTGGATGACGTCATCACCACCGGCACAACAGCTGCCGCCTGCGCGCAGGCACTGCTTCACGCCGGGGCAGACAGCGTATTCGCGCTGGCCTTTGCCACGGTGGAGTTTGGCGCACCGCCGGACGACACCACCCCCATCCATGAGGACGATGAGGAAGATGTGTATCGCGATTTTTGAAAATAACGCTCTTTCGCGCATCCTTTTGGCGGGCAAAAGCCGGGACAGTAAAATGTAAAAACTGCATCAGAAATTTGGAAAAAGCGCTTGACAAAACGGACAAAGTCGGGTATACTAATCAAGCTGTGAGCGGCAAAAGCAAACAGATATCCGGGTGTAGCGCAGTTTTGGTAGCGCGCTTGAATGGGGTTCAAGAGGCCGTGAGTTCGATTCTCGCCACTC